>Ga0181564_10000709_pt1 | contig 29625 bp, 26 predicted proteins | sample 011ome_24_FD_134512 | JGI IMG/M metagenome (GOLD analysis project Ga0181564, IMG submission 134512) | Coastal salt marsh microbial communities from the Groves Creek Marsh, Skidaway Island, Georgia - 011513CT metaG (megahit assembly) | ecosystem: Environmental > Aquatic > Marine > Intertidal... | reverse complement strand
TGTATTTCCCCGCGGGGGCTACAGTTTCGATGGCCGAATCAACTCTGCCCTTGAAGGTCGCCGTAATGTCGGTGGCACCATGCTTGCCCTTGCCCTTGCCAATGTCGATTCCCCGCAGAGTGCGATCAACAAACTTCAGGCACTGGCCAACCAACGGCTAAGCTTTGGAAATAAGGAAGCTCAATGAGAAATTGGTATTTGAGTATATAAATTGGCCCAATATCAGCCTTAAATATTTTAGACCAAAATCTAATCTTCTTTTGAACACTTTCGATCTCACTTGGATCTTTTCAAAATGCTTAGGCTAAAAATTCAGTAAGATTCCTTTACCAAAATTCTCTTACTCAATATCGCTCCAGTATAAATTCACTCCCCCCTCAAAAGTGGAAATAGGTAAAGAAGAACAATTTTACTCATCCTGGAAGCAATCCGCACGGCCCGTCTTTCACAATCATCGGTTTTCCCTGTTAGAAAAGGATGACTTCCATGTGGTCGAATACCAATCCACCCAAGTCATTATTCTCCCCATTATTGAGCAAGAATATGTCGTTTTACCCAAGATTCGTCGCCACATCTTGGGCGGAGCGGTTTGGGAACTTCCTGCCGGAGGGGTTCTGGGAAATGAGGGCCCCGAAGAGGCGGCCCTGCGTGAACTTGGAGAGGAGACCGGCATCTCTATCTCTGATCCCTCCCGCTTGCTTACGCTGGATACGGTCGTGGTCTCCCCCAACCGTTTGCCCATGTTTCCCTTGATTTACCAGGTCGACCTCAGTCATCAGGAGTTTGAAACAAGGTCCACCCATGATGATGAAGTCGAAAGCGTGGCGTCCTTCTCATTGGATAAGGTCCAGGAGATGATTCTCTCGGGAGAGATCATTACCTCAATCACCCTTTCAATTTTGGGTCGTTTTCTTATTGGACAGCAAGTTACAGGTAGTTCGTCCAGCCTAACACCCTAATTTTTTGAGTTCCCTGCTAGATTTTTTAAGGTTTTCCGCAGCCATCGCAGTTTTCCTCGGCCATACCAATTTTTATTGGTTCTTTTGCGGGCATGTTAGCGGGTTAGGTCCGCAAAACGGACAAGATTATGTGGTCATTTTTTTTGTACTCTCAGGCTTCGTGATTACTTGGTCAGTTGACCGGAAAAAAGAATATCATTTTGGTCAGTACTTGTTTGACCGATTAATTCGCCTCTGGAGTGTGGTGATTCCGGCTCTCGCTCTTGGACTTGTACTGGATTATTTCGGTAGATCAATTCACCCACAAACTTATGGAAGTCTGTTCTCGGCAGAATATCTTGAACTTAAGGTTTTACTCTCCAGTCTTTTTCTTCATGAAAGTTGGCTTCTGAGCATCCGGCCTGGAACTAATGGTCCTTTTTGGTCTCTCTCCTACGAGTTTTTTTACTATATGATTTTTGGTACAGTTGCCCTTCTTCCAACCTTGAAAAGTAAAATCTTAGCCGGATTCACTTTTTGTATCATTGCCGGACCCAAAATTCTTATCCTATTCCCATGCTGGTTAATGGGTTGTATTTCTTACTGGGGATGCAAAAAATTTAGGTTCAATTCTGTAGTTTCCTTGGTGCTTTTACTCATAAGTGTTTTCTTTCTTTATTCTATACTTGGCCCAAGATGGTCTTCATGGACCCCCAATGATTTCCCCGGGCTTGGCATTGCACCTCTATTTTACTCCGCAAAGTTTTTGGATGACTACACCATAGCGATCTTAATAGGAGTGTTTCTCTTTTCCGCATCCCATTGGTTTAGTTTAGATGCGAAGCCATTAGGCTTGATTTCTTCTTTAGTTCGTAACTGCTCAAAATGCTCCTTTTCTTTGTACGCCATCCACTTCCCTTTGATGGCTTTTGGGGGAGCACTTCTAGCATCAGGTCACCTTCAAGCTTTTAGCCACTTTCAAGGTACACTGCTAGTTTTCGGAAGCTGTTGTCTCTTTGCCCTTGTTTTTGAATTTCCTCTTAAGCAATACCGAAAACTCACCATCAAGTTATTTCCTTTCCTATCTTACAAATGTGGAATTCGTTACTGATTTTCACCTCTAAACATCCATTTTTGGCAGTTTTTTTACCAATCGCTTGCTCCTATTTGATCGGGTATATGTTTGCTCATAAACAGATTCGCAAGTTTTTCTTTTTGGCTGCTTTACTTTCATCAGTAATTACCACGACCTTCCTACATCTAAAGTGGGACTCCTTCAGTATTCATTTCCTTTCAAACGAAGTGGAAAGCTTGAAAGAAAGCAGAGTCCTATTTCTTGGTGACTCCATCACATGCGAGGGAGCCAGACCCCGTGGGTTCATAACAAAACTCGAATCAGTATTTGCTATCGATACTCAAATTGTTTGTCAAAAAGGAGCCACGGCACGAGAAATCCTCTACCTATTTAATTCAGAATCAATTAACACAATTCCTGACACTGTTGTGGTGCAGGCCGGAATTAATGATTTATTGGGCGGCTCCACCGTTGCTCAGACTATAGATGCTCAAGAAAAACTACTTTCTGCAATATCCAAAAGATTTCCTGGTTCCAGAGTTTTCTTTCTACCTATCCATCCCATAATTTTCCGAGATAATAGGTTGAAAATTCCCGAAGTCATGAATTCTTTTTGGCCCCGAGAATCTAATTTTGCTGAAAAATTTTTAACTGCTGATGGGATTCATTTAAATGCTAAAGGACATACCCTGCTAGCCGAGGCTATCCTTAACCAAATAATTCCTGTTAACTCCTAATATTTTGAAGAATCAAGAACAATTTCATGGAATTAACCTAGGTTGTGGTGCCTGCGTACACCCTGCATGGAGGAATCTAGACATCAACCCCTATGTGGAAGGTGTAGAACCTTGGGATGCCAACCTTGGCATTCCTGCCTCATCTGATTCAGTCGATTATGTTTATCATTCCCATCTTCTCGAGCACTTAAATGAGGAGCAAGGAGAATTACTTACAAGAGAATGCCTGCGTATATTGAAACCTGGAGGTATTTTAAGAATTGCACTACCTGACTTGGAAAGGATTAGCCGAGACTACCTGAAAGCTCTTGAAGATGTCTATCAAAACAAAGAATTTTCTAAATTGAATGCTCATTGGATGAGGCTGGAGTTGTTTGATCAAATGACCAGACAAACCTCTGGAGGATTAATGATAAAGTTTCTTAACTCCAATCCTGAAAACAAAGAATTCCTAGTGAAAAGATGTGGCATAGATATCATCTCTAATTTTGAAACAAATCATGCTACTCAGGATCCTGCTGTAAGTTATAAACCATTACCTTGGCACTTAAAGCTGAAGCAAAAAATCAGAAACTGGGCTGACCCTTTTTTTTTAAAGGAAAAACTTATAAAAATTATCCTAAGCGACAAAGATTACGAGGCCCTTTGTTCAGGTCGCTTTCAAAATTGTGGAGAATTACACAAGCATATGTATGATCGGATTTCCTTAAGCGAACTTTTGAAAAAAGTTGGCTTCATTAAATGTACTTTACAATCACATGTTTCCAGCTTGATACCCAGATGGGAGGAATTTCAATTGGATACTACAAATACCGGAGATGCAAGAAAACCAGATTCTCTTTTTCTCGAAGCGATTAAACCGTAATAAACTTTATTAATTATGAATTGGAATAATAAAAAAGTACTCGTTACCGGTGGTGCATCCTTTATTGGTTCTCACCTTAGTGAAAAATTAATCGAGAATGGTGCGGTCGTTCGGGTTGCGGAAAATTTTTCCAGTGGCGAAAGAAAGCATCTGGAAAATATCGACTGCGAGTTGGTTGAAGGAAACCTGCTCGATTCTGAATTTTGCGATCAGGCAACCAAGGGCATGGAAGTTGTCTTCCATTTGGCTGCCGATCATGGTGGTCGTGGCTATATCGATTCTCACCCGGTCGAGTGCTCCACCAACATGATCCTCGACGGACAAGTTTTTAGACATGCCCATCAAAATGGAGCAGAAAAAATTGTTTTTGCATCATCCGGGTGTGTATACCCAACATCTGCCCAGATGGATGTCACCAAAGAAGTGTTTCTTTATGAAGACATGGTAATCCCACCCTATGAAGCTGATGATTTGTATGGTTGGGCTAAACTGATGGCCGAATTGACCCTCAAGGCATATCATCAACAACATGGTCTGCAAACCGCGTCCTGTAGATACTTCACCGTTTATGGTCCCAGATGCACCGAAAACCATGCAGTTATGGCCATGATTGCCAGAGGTTATCTGAAACTTGACCCTTTTGAGGTATGGGGGGATGGCGAACAAATACGCAACTGGACTTATGTCGATGATATTGTGTCCGGCACAATTGCTGCTGCTGAAAAGATTCATGATGGTACATCCATCAATCTTGGAACGATGGAACGGATCAAAGTAAAGGACTGTGCCCAGCAGGTCATTGATACTTTAAATCCTGGTGCAACAATCAAACTTCTTATCGACAAACCAACTGGACCCTTGAATCGTGTCGCCAGCAATGCCTTGGCTCAGGAATTACTCGATTGGTCTCCACAGACTAAATTTTCAGACGGTTTGCAAAAAACAATCGATTGGTATGTCAGCACGAAAAGCACCGAGCAAGCGAGCTCGGACTTAAGCCGAAAACTGGTTGGCAGATAAAAATTAGCTCGAATCAAAAGATAACCATTCTCAAACCTTCAGCTGGTTGGACAGGGTTTGATTTTGCCGGGATTTGGCAATACCGTGATCTGCTTTACTTATTGGTTCGACGAGACTTCCTTGCCCAATACAAGCAAACCATTCTTGGTCCAGCTTGGTTTGTGCTCCAACCCCTTTTCTTAACGGTAGTTTTTACTCTAATTTTTGGAAAATTTGCTCAGATTCCGACCGAAGGGCTCCCTCCCTTGCTCTTTTACAATTCGGGTCTGATCATTTGGAGTTATTTCTCATCCTGTTTCACAGGCAATGCCTCAACTTTCACTGCCAATGCTGGGATTTATCAAAAAGTTTATTACCCACGGTTAATTAATCCTTTATCAAATTGTATCTCGGCACTCTTTGGCTTTTCCATTCAGGCAGTTTTCTTTCTTGGGTATTTTTGCCTCTACAAATTCTTTATTCCTACAGCTTCTTCCTTTGAGATGACTTGGGCAATGTTGATTCTTCCATTGCTCATTCCTTTGGTCGCCTCCCTTGGACTTGGTATGGGCTTATGGATGTCCGTCCTTACGGCCAAGTACCGCGACTTCAATCAAATCACTGGATTCCTTGCCCAGGCGCTGATGTACGCTACACCCATCATCTATCCGTTATCGGAAGTTCCCGAGCAATATCGATTTTGGGCATCTCTCAACCCTATGGCATCAGTTGTCGAAACCTTCCGCTTTGCCCTTCTTGGAAAAGGTTCCTTTTCTTTTCATCTCTTGTGCTACTCGGCAATCATAGCTACCTTGCTTCTGCTTTCGGGAATGTACTTTTTCAAAAGAACCGAGAGACGAGTGGTGGACTACCTCTAAGATATGGACAAATCCCTGGCTATCCAAGCAACCAGTCTATCCAAAAAATATAGGTTGGGAACAATTGGTATGACCAGTCTCCGGGAAGACCTCGGTCGCTGGTGGAACAGAAGCAAAAATGAGACTCAAAAAGATGGTTCCAACCAAGCAGGTATTGAACATTCCCGCATGATCAACGATCATGAATTCTGGGCTTTGCATAATTTAGATTTTGAGATTCCCAAGGGGGAAGTGGTAGGCTTAATCGGTGCAAATGGCTCAGGGAAATCAACGCTTTTGAAAATTCTGTCCAGGATTACTGAACCTTCTGAAGGTGAGGTAAGGATCAGAGGAAAAGTTGCCTCCTTGCTTGAGGTCGGCACTGGCTTTCATCCCGAGCTTACCGGGCGTGAAAATGTTTATGTTAATGGTGCCATTCTGGGAATGACACGACGAGAGGTAGATAAAAAGTTTGATGAAATTGTCGATTTCGCCGGAGTTGCCGATTTCATCGATACTCCGATCAAAAGATATTCTTCTGGAATGACGGTTAGGTTAGGGTTTGCTGTAGCAGCACACCTTGACCCAGATATTCTGATTGTGGATGAAGTACTTGCCGTTGGGGACCTCAGATTTCAAAATCGTTGCATCAATCAGATGCAGAAAATAGCTCAATCGGGAAAAACTGTACTTTTTGTTAGTCATCAAATGGCAACCGTTGAAAATCTTTGCAAGTCTTCATTTCTTCTCGATAAAGGAAAAATCATTTATTCTGGATCCTCTCGCGAAGTCATTAATGAATACAGAAAAACCATGAATGAAACTTTTCCTCTCTCATTAAAAGAAAGAAAGAGAGAGGGAAACGGAAAGTGTAAGTTAGTAAGTTTTAAAATAACGAATCAAGATGGCAAAGAAGTTGACTCCCTAATATGCGGCAGACCAGCAACGCTAACTCTTTCTTTTGAGGTTAAAACACCGTTTACATCTGCACTGAGTCTTAGCTTAGGTATCTCTACTACCAATCGACATAGAATCGCGCACTTATGCATGAAAACATTTGGTAAGAGAATAGAGGCTTTGGAGCAAAACGTCTTTGAAGTTTTGCTACACCTTCCCAAAGTTGAACTGAATCAAGGGAAATACTATGTTACCAGTTTTTTGGACGACGAGTCCGGTGATATCATCGATTGGGTGGTTGACGCTTTTGAAATACATATTCTTGAGTCAGATTTTTACGGCACGGGCATGATTCCAAGGAGTGATCAAGGAGTAATTTTAATGGAGCATTCATTTGCATGAAAATTACTTACTTATACAAAAAGTTTAAAGCCGACCTAGCGGATACTCGCCAAAATTCTTCAAAATTTGATCTAGGATTACATTTAAAGATGTGGATATCTGAGTACATCCTCAGATTAGACACCGTCAATGCTGGCTATATGTGGATGAGCTACCCTCTTCACCAATTTCTTCATTCCTTAAATTTGAAAAACAAAAATGTACTTGAGTTCGGCAGCGGTGGCTCCACCGTTTTTTTTTTAAAAAGGAAGGCCAACTTAATAACCTTAGAGCATTCTAAAGTCTGGATTGAGAAACTGAAATTAAGACTAGGAAATCAATCCCAATGGAAACCAAATCTTGTTGAATATATTCGCCGAGAAGATGATCCGAATGGTTACCTCAAATACATTGAAAAAATTCAAGATATTAAGGATGAAACATTGGATATTGCCCTAGTCGACGGAAGACATCGGGTAGAATGCGTCCGTGCTGTGCAATCGAAATTGGTAGCTGGTGGTCAGATCATTTTGGATGACTCGGATAGACCTTCTTACGAAGAGTCGTATGAGATTCTCAAGAATTGGGAGACTTTTAGGATAAGTGGTTATGCTTACATGTCTGATTATAAATCCCATTCAACTGTATGGCAGAAACCTTCTTAAATAAATAAATGCTCATCTCTTTAGAAAAAATAATTGAGAGGTTTCAAATTAAAAGCGTTTATATTGCCCATTTTGGGGCTCATCACGGTCAGGAAGTCGCAATGTATCAAACTAACAATTTCGAAGAGATTCACTTGTTTGAACCTCAATCCACTGCATTCGAGTTATTAGAATCATCCTACCATAATGTTAAAAATATATTTTTATATAATTTCGGACTTGGTGCTAAAAATTCCTCCAGTTTGCTACATATAGGTTCAGGAGACGGGCAGGCGTCTTCTCTACTCAAACCGGATTTACACAAGGATCTTTATCCTTACATAGAATTTAATGATTCCGAACAAATTGAAATCAAAAAATTTGATGACTTAGATCTCAACAAGATTAATTTTCTCAACATAGATATTCAGGGTTACGAGCTCGAAGCACTGAAAGGCTGCGAAAATCAACTAAAATCTGGGATTGAATACATCTACACCGAGGTAAATCGCAAGTATGTTTACAAAGATTGTGCACTAATTGGAGGGATAGATAATTACTTAGAAAATTTTGGCTTTATCCGTGTTATTACAAAATGGTGGAATATTCTAACACCGTGGGGGGATGCGTTTTATATAAAAAAGAAGAAGCTGAGTTTTTCTCAAAAATTTATATTTAGTCTAAAAAAACTGCTCTTCTTGGAATCTGTAATATTTTTCTTTTACGATATCACCTTAGTAATTGTAAAAATTTTTGACTTTGTGGCCACTAAGTTTCGCAATTTCAAGAGACGGTTTCTATCATAATTTCAGATAAAAAAATAATTATTCGTTATGAATACGGACAATTGGGGAACATACTTTTTCGCTTATCCAATGCATTGGCTTATGCACTTGAGCACAATCACAAGGTAGAGGATTACACTCTGGCGTTTTGTAATTATCATGACGGCAGTTCAAACATCCAATTTTTTGAATACTACCATCCCTTTCACTTTTTTGAATACCCCCGCCCAAGATCACGCTTGATTAATCGTATAAAGTGGAGATTTCGCGATCATAGTTATTGCAAGTGCAAGATGATGGAAAACTTCGATCCCTCTTTTAATCTAAAAGATTTACCATCCCACTCTAGTTACGAACTCAAAGGCTTTCACTTTACTGCGAAAGACTTAGTTACGAAACATCGAGAAAGAATCTGCAAAATACTCGATTTTCGAAGTTCACTTAAAAGTCCGGTCGATTCCTTATTTAAAGAAGCCAGATCCAAATATTCCCTAATTCTTGGAGTTCACATTCGCCAAAATGATTTCAAAGACTTTTACCAAGGGAAATATTTTGTATCCTCAGAACATTTCCTAAGATTAGTTGATCAATTCAAAAATCTAAAATCTGAAAAATCAGTTGGGGTTCTAATCTGCTCTGATAGTTTTCAAATCTTAAAGGATATAGAGTATCAAAATCCTGATTACATATTTCCCAAGGGCTCTGTTGCCGGAGATATGTATTCACTTTCCAACTGTGATTATATCATTGGTCCCAAGGCAACTACGATGAGTGCCTGGGCTGCCTTCTATGGTAATGTGCCCATACTACAAGTAGATTCATCCACTCTAAACTTTTCAATTAAAGATTTTCGGAATGTCAAAAGACTGGAACCATTCTCCCCTTTTTTGAACTAAGATTTGAGGGGGTTAATTAAGGAATTGTTTAAAAAAAGCCTTTTATCGTTCGGATATGAGCTAAAAAAAACTCGTTCTGAACATCATCCGCCCTCCAAAATAGAAATTATTCAAAAATTCAAATCTTCAGGATCATTACCTTGGAGTGCGGGTTACAATGAGTACAAAGAAGAAAAGATTCTTGAGGTACTTGAGGATCAAAATATCAGCGAAAAATTCTTGGCAGAGGAAAATCTCCCCGGAAAATTTGGCGTTGGCTTGGATGAAAGAATCATCGAATACCCCTGGTTTTTCGCTCAAATAGAAGATCGCGTGCCACAAGCAAATCGTTACTTGGACGCGGGACCAATAATGAACCACCCATTCGTGGTCGGACGAGCCCGCAAACTGGCAAAAGAAGTTCATTTTTCCACCTTATCACACGAAGAAAACTGCTTTCACGAGCTAGATATTTCATATCTTTTTTCAAATTTATTACACCTTCCGATCAAAGATAATTTTTACGATATCATATCCTGCATTTCCACATTGGAACACATTGGATGCGATAATACATGCTATGGGAATCACAATAATTTATCTTCCAAAAATGATAAGAATTACGATTTTTTAGATGCAGCGAAGGAATTATACCGTGTACTTAAACCTGAAGGGTCGCTTTATGTAAGCGTACCTTTCGGGCAGTATATGCATCTTGGAATGATTCAGCAATTTGATGAGGAAATGATCGACCGTCTGGTAGATGTTTTTGGAGAAGAAAAAACAAAACTACAATTTTTCAAATATAGTTCAGACGGTTGGCAAATTTCTGATCGATCGTCCTGCAAAAACTCGGTTTTTGTAAAATGGCTGACCGATTCATTAATGAATGAAAAGTTTCCAACCCCGCATCCGATTGAAGCGGACCGATCCGCAGCCGCTCGCGCAATCTGTTGTATAAAAGTTAATGGCAAATGAGAATTGCCATATTATCAACATGCTATGGTGAGCAAATAAGAAAAATCTACGCTGAAAATTCATATCTTTATGACTTAGATCGTGATGAACAATTTAAGACTGTCTTAAAAATTTCTGGATCTCAATTTTACTACTGGAAAAAATATTTAAAAACGCCAAAGCATGAAATAAAAGTTTTTTGCCATGACTTGGATTTTTTATACCGGGGCAAATCAACAGATAAGAACATATCAGAAACCCATTCATCGGAAGAATTGTTCATTGAACGGATAAAAGCTTTTAGTCCCGATATCCTTTTCATTTTTTCGCCTCATTATTATGGATGTTTTATTGTTCCTATTATGGAGCATGTTCACTCCATTAAAAAATTGGTGGCTTGGTACGGTGCTGACCAAGGTGAGGAAGATAAGACTTTCTCCATTTATGACCTAGTTCTAACAAATTCCAAAATTTTTAGAGTTCGATTGTTTGAATTGGGTATAAAATCAGAAATTCTTAACCATTCTTTTGAAACCTCAATCTTCGGAAAAATTCTTAAGAAAAACTCGAACTCCCGTAGAAAAAATCGCTTCGTTTTTACAGGAACGCTTGGTTTGGAAAATCCTGATCATACCGAACGCTACAACTACTTGGAGAAACTATCTGCCAGGGTTCCTATTGATTTGTTTTCCGATGATATACCTTATCGGAAAACCAAGAAACATTTACTCATTGAAACAAGGCATAAGGTTTCAAAAAACCTATCGGAAAAACTTGGAAGTTATACACCAGCGACGCTTAAATCATGGGCTGACAAAAGTAATCAACCTCATTTCCCCTCCACTACCCCCAATCATGTCGTTAGTTCTCTCTCCAAGGCAGTTTATGGGAGAGATATGCTCGAAAAATTGTTTGAGTATGCAATTTGTTTTAACAATCACAATCGAGCAACAGGAGATTCGGCATGTAATATGAGATTATTCGAGGCTACCGGTATGAGGTGCTGTCTATTAACTGATTTTAAGTCAGATATTGAAAGTCTCTTTGAAACCGATCGGGAAATAGTTACCTACAAATCAATCGATGAGGCGGTATCCAAAGCTAAATTTTTAATAGAAAACCCAGATACTGCTAATGAAATTGCAACTGCTGGTCAAAAAAGGACATTTCGAGATCATACCACCGAAAAACAAGCAAAGCAGTTAAGTTTTTTTCTCAACGAACTGCTCAAAAACTAAAAGTTTTAATTATTTGAAGATCGGAATCTTATTTGAAGAAGAATTCCTCGGAGTTTACCCAAGTTTGATCAACGCGATTAATCTTCTTTCTCCAGAAGCAAAGGAGATCGAGATAATTAGTTCAAAAAGACCTTCCAACTTTGCCAAAGCCCCAAAGTTTCCTGCAAATGTAAATTTCAGCAAAATAGAACAATTTCTTTGTTATGACAGGAATGCCTTTGCCCTACCCGACCATGAAAACATTTCTTACACTTGCGAAAGATCTTCAAAATGGAAAGCTTTTTTGCCGGAATCTCTGAAAACATGGTATCGGGCAAAAAGAGTATTCCTACTCATAAATCTAGAAAATTTTGATAAGCAAAAAAACTGGTTCAAGGATAAAGTTAAATATCTAATTTTTTGCATAAAAAGATCTCTCAACAAAGAGTTTGATACTATAATTGCAGTAGATGGAGTAGGAATTGTGGCTGCCTACTTGATTTCATTTTTTTGCAGACATAAACCACTTATCATTTTTTGGTCATTAGAGATTGATTCTAGGCAAAGTCCGCAAATTTCACAGCGGCTTTTCGACTATTTTACTTCCAAGGCAATAAAAGTTGCAGATACATTGATCATCCAAGAGAAATCAAGGCTAAAAGCACTTTGTGAGAAATTTACATTTAATTTTAATCAAAAATCTATCTTTTTAGTGCCACATAGCCCAGTGGCTTCAAAAAGCACCTTTACTAAATCTAATTTTTTTCAGCGGAAATTTTCCTTTTCAAAAAGAGATATCGTTATTTTACATGCCGGCTGGATTCACGACGCAATGTGTGTAGACCAAATTGCAGAGTCATCCAAGCACTGGAAAGAAGAATACAAACTTGTCTTACATGAGAGAGAAAAAAGATCGGATACTGAACCTTTTATTCAGCATGTAATATCCCTCAGCAATGACCGTGTATTCCTATCGCTTGATCCGGTGTCGTTCGATTTTATAGACGAGGTTTTTTCATCTGCAACCATTGGTATAATTGCCTATGATAAAAGATATGGCGAGGGGAGAGAAAATGCACATAAAGCATCGGGCAAACTAGGGCAGTTTCTAAAATGCGGAATTCCAGTAATTGCCCTGAATCTGCCGGGCTACTCCGAAATGTTTGAAAACTATCGGTGCGGTATGGCTTTTGATGATTTTAGAAATATTGAAAACTGTATCGATGCAATACTAACCGATTATGAATCTTATCATCTTGAAGCTCTGAGATGCTTTAAGGAGGAGTTTGATTTCAGCAAATTTTTTAATCCATTATTACTTCATATCCAGTCATTTCTTGCTACCAAACTCATTTAATGAACGATGTAACTAAAATAGAAAACTGTCGGATTTGTAGATCACCGGAATTGGTTGAGGTAATCAATCTAGGCACACAGTCATTAACCGGAGTTTTTCCCAAAAGTGAAAATGATGATATTGTTTCCGGCCCACTTGCAGTTGCCTGGTGCCGGCAATGTGATTTATTGCAGTTGCAGCATCGCTACCCTCCCGAAGAAATGTATGGGGAAAATTATGGATACCGCTCAGGCCTCAATCAATCTATGATTGATCATCTTGCAGGGAAAGCCAATGATCTTTCTCTTTTGGCTAAGGTCAAAAGTGGAGATTATGTTCTCGATATAGGAAGTAATGATGGAACGCTCCTATCGAAGTATTCAAACAAGAATCTTCAGCGCGTTGGAATCGATCCTACTGCAGAAAAGTTTCAAGAATACTACGAAGATGGAATTGAACTGATTCCAGATTTCTTCTCTGCAAAAAAACTGAGACGAAGAAAATTTAAGGTCATTACCTCTATCTCTATGTTTTATGATCTTGAAGACCCAATGTTATTTGTGAACGAAGTAAAAGAATCACTTACTGAGGATGGAATTTGGCACTTCGAACAAAGCTACATGCCATCAATGATTCGCCAAAATTCCTATGATACAATTTGTCATGAACATGTTGAATATTATTCACTTACACCTATTGCCAGTATGCTTGGTAAAGCAGGATTGAGAATAATTGATGTTAAAATGAATGGTATAAACGGTGGAAGTTTTGCGGTATCTGCCTGCCACCGCGATGCATATAAAAATTACAGCTGTGATATTTTAGACTGGTTATTACGAAGGGAGGAAAAGTCAGGATATTCAACCCCGTCTCCTTACCGAGAATTTGAACAAAAGATTTTTGAGCATAGAGAAAGTTTACGAAGCCTGATTGATAATATTAATCAACAAGGTAAAACCATCCATGTCTATGGTGCATCAACCAAAGGCAATGTGCTCCTCCAATTTTGTGGATTTACTAAAGAGGATCTGCCTTATGCCGCAGAAATAAACCCCTACAAATACGGGAGGGTTACTCCTGGATCAAATATACCCATTATAAGTGCAGATGAGTCAAAGCTTATGAAACCTGATTATTATCTGGTTCTACCTTGGCACTTTAGAGAGAGTGTAATAAGAAATGAAAAACAATATCTGGCAGAAGGTGGGAACCTAATATTCCCTTTGCCAGAGATAGAGATAATGTAAACATTTGGGCAAATGTTATTTAATTCACATATTTTTTTGTTAATTTTTCTTCCTTTAGTAGTATGTACATTCTATTTTTTCCCTAAGTACAATAAGTCGTACAAAATTATTTCTCTTATTATATTTTCATTTATATTTTATGGGGTTTGGAACCCTAAATATATACTTTTCCTAACAACTTCTATTTGTATAAACTTCTTTATTTCTAAATGCCTTATAATACAAAACAAATTAAGATTTGAGACTCTTATTCTAGGCTTAATTTTTAATCTGGGATTAATATTTTATTTTAAATATTCTAATTTTTTTCTCTTAGAATTTGCTAGTTTATTTCATTTAGAATACCAAATTATAAATATAATTCTTCCTCTAGGTATTTCTTTCTTCACATTCCAACAGATATCTTATCTTGTAGACCAATATAGGTATAAAAAATATAATTATCGTTTCTGTGATTATGCTCTATATGTTTCTTTTTTTCCGCAATTAATTGCAGGACCAATTGTAAAGCATGATAAGTTCATACCACAGTTAAGGGAATCCAAACCTTCATCGATTCAATTTAATATAAGTCTAGGCGTCACATTTTTAACCTGCGGTTTAGCAAAGAAAGTATTAATTGCTGATTTCTTATCAAATTATTCCCAAAAAGCGTTCAATCCTAACAATGTAGATAACCTGGACTTCATTGCTTCATGGGTTGGCGCCATTGCCTATACATTTCAAATTTACTTTGATTTTTCAGGGTATTCAGATATGGCGATCGGACTTGGTCTGCTTCTTGGATTTAAATTACCGGTTAATTTTAATTCTCCATATAAAGCCACATCAATAATTGATTTTTGGAGGAGGTGGCACATTACATTATCACAATTTTTACGTGACTACTTATATATACCAATGGGTGGTAATAAAGCATCTAGGGTAAAGACAATGACAAATCTGATTATCACTATGTTCCTTGGAGGTTTATGGCATGGAGCTGGGTGGACATTTATAGTTTGGGGCTTAATGCAAGGACTTTTTCTAAGCTTAAATCATTTATGGAAAAATGCTTTGCCTGAACTAATGACAATACCGAAGAGTTGCGTTAAATATATATATTGGCCATTAACTTTTTTAACTATTATATTCAGTTGGGCAGTATTTCGTAGTGAATCTATCGATCATGCACTTGTCTACATTAAGCAGATGATTGGTTTAAATGGAATACTATTTCCTGCTCGCTGGGCTGAGATAATTGACATAAGTAAGAATTACGAAAAATATTTTTCGTCACTAGTTGACTTTAACAAAAACCATATAATAGCTTTTATACTGCTTTTAGTTTTTGTCGTTAAAATGCCTAACACTCAAAAAATTCTGAACTATAATGAAAACGATGAAACTAAATTAAATACTAATAGTTTCTTTAAATTAAATATGGTTTATGGTTTTATTTTTGGTATTATTTTATCAATTTGCATTATTAACATTACTACCGAATCTGAATTCCTTTATTTTCAGTTTTAAGGCCCTTATATATTTGAATAGTTTTATAAAATCTTTTGTTTTTACAAATCTAATATTTCTTATATCGTTTTACTCTTATTGTGAGTATTTAATTCGAGAAAGAATAGAACCAAATGATGTCTTATTTGAAAGTCTTAGATTTATAAAATATTCAGATAATAATTGGGTTGCTTTAGGAGATTCTAGACCATCAAGGAATCTTGCTAAATCTAACTTTATTTCAAATTGGTCTTTCGGATCAGAGAATCTCGATGTAGTAAAAGAGAAATGTACATATTTAATTAGAGAAAAAAAAGCCGTAAAGTATGTACTATTACAGGCTGATCCACATATTTTTTGCCATAATTTATTATCCTTTGATTCTCCACATTATGATTTGGTATATTCCTTGAATAATAGTTTTAATAATCCAATTAAATGTTTCAGTTCTTATCATAAAGGTAAGCTACTAAAATATATCGAATCTAGATTTTCTAATGATCTTTTAACTTCAAGATATTTTTTATCTAAAAATGGGTCTATTGTAGAAAAGAAACAACTTAGTTGGGGTGATCTTTCTTCGGAACAACGTACCATTAATGCACGCCATAGATTTTTCATCGACCAATCTCCAGTAGATTATTGGAATGAAAGTAGGTTCTACGAACTTTATTCTAATCTCTTACAGGAACTTATTTCAAATGATATAATCATTGTTATGATTAGTTATCCAATTTCAACTGAATATTTTAATGAAATTAAAAATAACAAAATTGTTAACGATATTAAACAATTCTTTGCAGATACAGCCCTTACTTTTGATGGCATCTACTATTTAGACTTAAGTTCATCAATTACTAACCCAAGTCTTTTTCAAGACCAAGATCACTTAAATTCCAAAGGAACTGAGTTTTTTAACCATATTCTTAGAAGGAATCTTACAGAATTAAACTTGATATAATCAATGCTTGTATCCCTTATATTATGCTCCCGAAATGATTCATATATGGGGAATTCTAGGTGGAGGCTTCAAACTTCTATCAATTTAACACTGCTTAATGCAAAGAAGGCAAATTTCCTTAACGAATTAGAGATCATTGTTTCTGATTGGGGAAGCGAAATTCCATTACGAGATGTGCTTCATTTGATTCCAGAGGCAGAAGGAAAAGTCAAGTTTGTTCATACACCCAATGAAATCGCAAAAATTGAGCAGAAAGATAGTAAATTCCCTGAAGTGATCGCACTAAATGCAGCAGCTCGGAGAGCGAGTGGCGAATATATAGGGAGGATTGATAATGATACGCTGGTAGGTGCAGCTTTTTTTAGAAAATTTTCTCAACTTCACCAAAAAAATCCAACAGATGAACTCGATTTAAAAGATTCATTTCTCTTCGTGGAAAGAAGAAGTGTTCCTTATCGTATTTCTCGCCTATCACTTTCATTAACTCTGATCTCCGCTTTTATTAGTATTTTTCGAAATTTTCTTAAGGTTGAATTGGCAAAAGATTGGGGAAGAGAGTTTTGGTGGAGTCCTGTTGGTATAATGATATTTCACAAAGATATTTGGTTCAACTCTCGTGGCTACGATGAAAGATTAATTTACTGGGGTTGGATGGAAGGTGATCTCGCCATTCGCCTCGGCCAAAAACATAGAATAGTTGAATTCAGCAACTATGTCGGATATGAATTTTATCATTTGGAGCATTATTCAAATCTCATCGAGTACAAAGATCGAAATGGAGCAGCAACTACTAGAAAGAAAAATGTCCCAAAGCTTGAAGGTCTTAATTACCAAGTGAATTCTGATTCATGGGGTTTACATTTGTACTCTTTGCCTATTGAAACTTGTCATATCAGCAATGGTTCACATGAAAATATTGGTTTCGGCCTTTTAAAATTGGGGTTTGGCTTATTACTCTTGGGCAAAGATAAAATGCTCGAATTCGTTTTTAATTTGCTCCCTAAAGCCAAAATTTTAATTGGTAGATTTAATCCTTTTAAATGATTGGTTCTAATCTGATCAGGTGCATTTTCTCACGAAATTTTCTAAATAAAATTAAACATGCTCTCGGCTGGGAGACTGATTATTGGTTTGAACTAGAAAAAATTTCCCAGATTCCCCGATGTCAACCTGCGAAAACAAATCTTGTAATTCCGGGTCTCCAGTTCATAGACAGTGAATCTTTTATCAACCAATATATTGAAATTTTCGAAAAAAAATCTCTCCATTTTGATACAAATAAAAAAACACCAAGGATACTTGATTGTGGTTCAAACATAGGGCTAAGTATTATCTTTTTTAAAAACCTCTATCCTGACTCGAATATCACTGGTTTTGAACCTGACCCCAAGGTCTTCGCAATCCTCGCTAAAAATCTCAATTCGTATCTTTCCAATGATTTGGAAATTATTAACAAAGCCGTGTGGCACGAAGAAACATCTCTTTTATTTTCCCCAGACAATGCTGATGGTGGTACAATTGATGAAAATGGTATGATTGAAGTTAAAACAGTAAACCTCAACGACTACCTAACAGAAAAAATAGATTTCTTAAAAATTGATATAGAAGGAGCCGAACACAATGTTCTCCCTTCGATTGTCGACAGACTTTGCAATATCAAATTCCTTTTTCTTGAGGTACACCTTGACAATGATAAGCCGGACCAGATTGAGAAGATCTTTCAAATTCTTCGTGAAAACAATTTTAGATACTCATTTAACACTGTAAAAAATATAACTTTTAAGGAACTCGTTGATTCTGCAAAGTTAAATCATATGTTTGATCAGCAGCTCAATATTTTTGCTGTAAATGAAAATTCTTGAGTTCTCCGATTTTCATCAAACTGGTGGTGCCGCTATTGCTGCTTCGAGAATTGCTCGATCATTAAATGACTTAGGTCATTCAGTAATAAGAGCTTCATCAGACTCAAAAGAATCTAATCTCGCTTTATTCATTGGCAGAAAAGCCTACTTCTTAAGCCTATTACTTGGTAAATTAAGTCTAAATAATATTGTAAAAAAAGTTTATAAAAATGACATATTAAATAGATTTATTTCCATAACTCAGCAAATCGAACCCGATTGTATTCTCTTTCATAACCTACATGGTGCGGGCTGGCCCCTTGAAATGGTGCTGAAATCGGCAAACCGATTTCCTACCTCCTGGACATTACACGATTGCTCTAGCTTTTTGGCATCATTTTATCCTAGTCATTCTCCTAAGCCAAATGCTGAAAACTTATTATCGTGTAAACAGTTTTGGGAAACTTACGATAAGGGAAGAAAAAGTAGACCTGCTTTGCATGGTGTCTCACCTTCGAGTTGGTTAAGAGAACAAGCAGTTTCAGGTTACTGGAAATCTGATGAAATTATCACCATACATAATCCGGTCCCTGATTACTTTTTCACTAACTTAGATCGTAAGTCCTGCAAGAAGGCACTCAAGTTGAATCCTGAAAAAAAGGTTATATTGGTTATCGCTGGCAACTTAAGCGAGGAAAGAAAAGGAGGGCCAATCATTAAGGAGTTAATGTCTTCCTTTAATAGTCAAACCCTACAGCTTTTAGTAATTGGCAGTGAATGCCCAGAAGTAGTCTCTAATTGTGAAAATGTCAGACATTTAGGAGCAGTAAAAGATGAAATTACTCTTCAAATTGCCTACCATGCCGCAGACATATTATTTCATCCTGCCCCTGTCGATAATTTACCTAATACTGTTGCCGAAGCAATGAGTTGTGGCACTCCTGTTCTAGCATTCAGAACTGGTGGATTGCCTGAAATGATCATTGATGGAGAAAGCGGTTGGCTAGTTAAGAAAAAGGATAGTTCTTCAATCTTGAAAATATTAGATGAAATTATTTCAGCTCCAATTGGAACAAATTTTGGGGAAGCATCTCGTGCTCGAGCAAAGAAACTATTTGATTCACAAACCATAGGTAAGAAATATGTGGATCATTTATCCAAATTGATTTTTCGAAAACCCGATATTGCTCAAAATATCTCCAATAAATCCTGATACGACTCCTTAAATTTTCATGAAAATTCTTGTTTCCGGTTCATCTGGCCTAATTGGTTCTGAAGTGTGTTCATATTTCTCTAACCGTGGACACCAGATTCATGGAATAGACAATAATCAACGTGCGGTTTTTTTTGGTCCTCAGGGAGATACTTCATGGCGACTTAAAGAATTAAAAGCCGCCCTGCCCTCTTTTTATCATCACGAACTAGACATTAGAGACCGTTCCAAAGTTCTTGATATCATTAAAGATGTTAAACCCGATGCGATTGTTCACACTGCTGCACAACCCTCGCACGACAAGGCTGCATCGATTCCATTTGATGATTTCGATGTAAATGCGGTCGGCACTCTAAATCTTCTCGAATCTTGCCGGCAAACTTGCCCAGATTCTCCATTTGTTCATATGTCTACTAATAAAGTCTATGGCGATGGACCTAACTCCATTAAATTAAAAGAGTTGGAGTCTAGGTGGGAATATAAAGACCCAGATTTTGCAAAAGGCATACCTGAAACTTTTTCCATTGATCAATGCAAACACTCTTTATTTGGGGCTTCTAAGGTTGCGGCCGATGTTATGGTGCAAGAATATGGCCGGTATTTTGGCATGGCAACTTGTTGCTTGCGCGGAGGTTGCCTAACTGGACCTTCTCATTCTGGCGTAGAGCTTCACGGATTTCTTAGTTACCTTATTAAATGCAATCTGGAGGAAAAAACCTACAACATCTTCGGATACAAAGGGAAACAAGTACGCGATAATATCCACTCCGAAGATGTTGCCAGATTTATCGAATATTTCCTGCAGGCTCCAAGATCAGGAGAAGTTTATAATTTAGGGGGCGGAAAAGCAAATAGTTGCTCAATCCTCGAAGCTTTTGAAATTTGTGAAGGCTTTTCAGGCAAAAAACAAAAGTATGAATATTTGGATGATAACCGAATTGGCGACCATATCTGCTACTACAGTGATCTTACCAAGATTAAAGATCACTTTCCAAAGTTTGAAATCGAACATTTGTTAAAGAATACAATCCAGCAGATTGTGGAAGCTCAAGACCGTCGCAAATAGCAAACATTGGCATCTCAAGAACCAATCCTTTTAGTAACTGAAACTCCTCCCGGAACTCCTAATGGTTTTGGCGTCACCCTGGATTGCATGTTTAAAAATATTGAACATCGGGTTCTATACACCGATGCCTCTTTTAAAAGTCACGGAGATAATAATAAATATATTCTTGGGCAGGTCCCTTTTCACAGTTCCAGAAGGTATTTTTTTTATTTTCTTCTCGGCTTCATTCCAGAATGGAGAGGTCGGTACTCTCGTGAATGGCTCAAGACAAATATAGGGAAGGAATATTCCAATGTTTATGCATTCGTCTATTCTGTCGAGTGCCTTAGATTTGCCGATTGGATTGCTCGTACACTTGGAATTCCCCTTTTGATTCATTTAGCTGATCACTCTAAGGAGTTTGAATCTGTTCAAATAACAAAAACTCTGCGGAAATGCTCTAAACTCATCTGTATAACAGCAGAGATGCAGAAAAATTACGAAACCATGTTGGGGCGTAAAGATATTGAAGTTCTGCACAATGGTGCCGAAAGTCGTTGCTTTAACATTCCAGAACCTAAAAAAACTCATTTCAACAAAGACAACCCTTTTAGGTTTTGTTTTTTAGGAGGTCTCTTTTCACATCTTCATGGAGACTGCATCGAAGACTTTTTTCAAGCGACTCAAGAAGTTAAAAAAAAATATCAATGGATTGAGTTTCATCTCTATGGACAAAAACAACCTGCAGATTTTCTCAATGAGTTTCTTTCGATAGATGGGATTAAGCATCATGGGATCATCATGCCACTTAATAAGAAATTTGAAATCATGGAGCTTGCTCACTGTTTTGTAATCCCGTCTTCTTTTAACCCAAATAAACACGAAGATTACAAATACTCATTTCCCACAAAATTACCTGAATTGATTGCCTCTGCTCGTCCCATTTTATCTTATGGCCCAGCAGATACCTCAGCGAATAGACTGCTCGATCAGCATAATATTGGAATCCGGATTCACAACCGTTCCGTAGATGACTTAATCAGTACCATGCTGGAGTTGATCGAAAGCTATTCACAAAAATTAGAATTAGCCCAAAGTTCCCGCAAAGTGGCAGAAAATGATTTATCTGCACATCAAGTTCGTTCAAGACTTTCACAACTTATTCGAATCGGATGATCTCCATCGGCTCTCTTTTACTTAAGTCCTGTATCCTTCGTAAGAGTATTCTGACTAACCTAAAATCAAAGTATTTCCATGAGCTCGGTTTATCTTTCCCCCTTGATAATGGTTATTGGGCTCACCTCATGGAAAACGATTCCTATAATTCCTTTTCAGAAATCTTTATTCAGCAAGAATACAAAGATTTTTTACCCAAAAGTGATTTACTGAAAGTGATAGACTTGGGTGCTCACTATGGCTACTTCAGTCTTTGGCTGCAGTCAAAAATAGGCTCAGATGAATTTCGGTCTTTGCTAATCGAACCCTCCATACTTTGTCGACGATCCCTGGACAACTTGATTGCTCAACCTACATTATCGGGTCGGTTCAAATATATACACGGTGCCATTGGAAGACCTACCGATGATACGGTAAATTTTTTCGAGCGTCCTTTTATGGCAGGATCCAGCTTCGACCTGTCAAATAACGAAAATTCTTACTCGGTTGATATCCTAAAAGTAGAAGAAATCCTTCAAGCCCTTCCCCCGCCTTATGATTTAATCAAATGCGATATTGAAGGCTCCGAATGGGACTTTGTCGGACACTACCCAGAAATTTTACAAAATTCTAAGTACTTACTTATGGAATGGCACAGTTGGCACAACGGGGGTGGTTCACTTACTCAAATTTCTGAAAAACTCCAGGAATTCGGTTTTAGTATCTTAAAATCTTCCTATCCCACGAAAGCCCTAGGCAGAGAAGGAGAAGTCGGTCTCTTTCTTGCTGAAAACCTTTCATTCAACAGTTGAGAGACTATGGAGAAGTCCCAGGCGGTAAAAATAAACTCAAACCCCTGCTCTATCCGTTCTACAAATTTTATCCCCTTAAACTATGGTCAAAATTTAGGTGGTGGAGAAAATCAAAGTTACCTTGCTTACTTCCAAAATTAAATCATTCAAAAGAATGGCTAACGGTTATCGATCGTTTAGGTGCTCCAGGAGACGCATTAATTACTTCGATCGTTATCAGATCGATCAAAAACTACTATCCCAGGCTTAAGATTAACTGTATTACTCCACACCCCGAATTAATCCGCCTCGATCCCAACATAGATTCAATTAACGGGAGAGAAACTTTTTATTCGTTCGATTCCAGTTACTGGGAACTTGTTCGGAAAAAAGAAATAAAAGAAAACATCGTTGCGCATAATTTAAAAAAACTAGGTATAAGTAATTTTGAGTATAAAGCTAAATTCTATTTGTCTAACGAAGAAATTGAGTGGGCCGGGAGAAAGCTTGAGTCGCTTGGCTTTAATAAACCCATTTTGGCAATTTGTACAAAAAGCAAAGAGGCTGTGAAAAATTGGCCCGAGGAGAATTGGGAAGAGCTTCTTGGCTATGTGATGTCTAATTTTTCGGTTATTCAATTGGGGGATGAGAGCGAACCATTCTTTTCAAATGTTACTCGTTTCGCAGGTGAGTTATCAATGCGACAATCAGCTTCCGTCCTTTCGTATGCAAAGATATTCATTGGCCCGGACAGCTTGCTCATGCATATCGCCAATGGTCTTAATATACCGAGCTTAATTCTCTTTGGGGGCTCACGACCAGCAGAATGCTTTGGTTACGATCAAAACACAAATCTTGCCACCAAGCCGGAATGCAGTCCTTGTTGGATTCACCAAGGGTATGAGGAATGCAAAAATGACTTAATTTGTATGAAAGAATTATCCACATCCTTTGTTTTAGCCTCATTACTTAAAATACAAAATAATTAATATGACCGAACTAACCAACAATTTCAGCCTACCCGAAGTCTCCCTCAATTCCTTACTCTGGAATCTTCTCATTTGTATGGTTTTGTCAGCCATTATGTGCTGGCATTACAATGCAAGAGCACAGCACCGATATTTACGGCGGGACCTTGGCCTGGTGCTTCCCATAGTTTGCCTTACCACCCTGTTGGTCATCTCCGTCGTAAAATCATCCCTTGCCCTGTCTTTGGGCTTAGTAGGTGCCCTATCCATTGTTCGATTCAGAACTCCAATCAAAGAACCGGAAGAACTTGCTTATATTTTTTTGGCTATTGCCATTGGTCTAGCTCTTGGTGCCGATCAACGAGAAGTCTCGGTCATTGCATTACCAATTATTTTGGCAGTTATTTCATTGATTGATCGTCTTCGGAAAAATTCTGCTCCTGCCAGTGGAAACCTTATTCTAAGTATCGAGGTGAACCATGAGGAGACAATTTCTGATAAAATCTTGGAAATGATTGAATCCGCAATGCCCAACGCAAATATCCGCAGGATTGATCAAAATGAGAATTTATTTTCAATCGTCGCTCTCGTCAAAATTATGGATAAAGAGACCATAAATCATTTCAGCAAAGATTTTCAGGCAAGATTTCCGCAAGGGAGATTTTCCATTATCGACGATTCTTCCATGCCCAACGAGTAAGTTTTCTTGCGACTTTCATCCCACAAAAAAGAAAACTCTTCTAAGGGAAAACTCCGTTTTGTTGCTTTTGGTGTTTTGTTTATGGCAATAGGCATTTTTCTTGGCTGGAAAAATATCCCAGGCTATTTAAAGGCCAATTATATTACCCTTCAGAAATTAAACTTATTGCAGGTAATTCAGGAAAAAAACCAACTTGATACTTTAAAATTGGAAATCCCTTTCAAAGGCATGCAAACTTTGGATGCCAAAAGAAAAGATGCACTTAATGCAAATTTATTAATTTCAACCGAGGATGACTTTGTTAAGGCGGAGATTTCCTTTTTAAATGAAAGTCACAATTGCAAAATAAGGCTGAAAGGCGATTTATCGGATCATTGGTCTGGAGAAAAGTTTTCTCTTCGTGTGGAAATGAAAGACGACTCATTAATTAAGGGCATGAGCCGATTTTCTCTTCAAGACCCCGTAACTAGAAATAATACAGCTGAATGGCTCTATCAAAAGTCCTTAAAAAGAGAAGGTGTGATGGGCGTTCGTTATGACTTTGTAAATTTATTTATCAATGGAAAGCCCATGGGTATTTACGCAATTGAGGAACATTTTTCTAAGGAACTCATAGAGTCCAACAGCAGAAGAGAAGGCGTAATTGTTAACTTCGAAGACTACCTACTCTGGAAAAAGTTTCCCGTTAGCTTGGCGACTAATATTGATTGGAATTCCATCTACCGTTCTGCTGCTGCGGAAGTAAGAAATAATAGAAGAGTTCAAAAAAATGAGGTTCTCAATATTCAAAAAACAACCGCAGTGAATCTTTTAAGGGCACTTCAGGAAAGCAGTCTCCCTGCATCCCAGATTTTTGATTCGGCAAAACTGGGAAAATTTTTAGCCATTACCCGCCTATGGGGTGCTGAAAAAGCCTTGTTCTATGGCGATATAAACTTTTACTTCAACCCAGTTACTTGTCTCTTGGAACCAATTGGATTTGATGGCAACCCGTCGCTGGAAATAGATTCTCCTTATTGTTATTTTTCATGGGGAGATATTAAAGAAAATTGGGTCAATTATTCGCTCACTGATCCAAAAATTGCCGCAAGCTATGTATCCCTTTTATTCAAATTCACGAACAAAGAATATCTCTCTGCTTTATCCGCTGATTTCGGACCTACCGAAGTTAATTTTCGAAATCTTTTACATCGCGAACTATTGTTAGAAAGTTCCGAAAAAATCTGGAAAAATTTTGAGCTTATTAATTCAGAACCTTGGACCAAACTTGAACTTAGAGCTAAAGGAATAAGAAGGGAATTAACTGAAAAAAATATGATACTGGGGTATGGTAAAAAGTCTGAAGACAACTTGAGTCTCTCGATCTTTGTCCGCAATACAACCACTCAACCCGTGGAAGTAAAAGGCTTTACTTCGGGGGACAAATTCTGGCCTGCCATCGACCATATCGCGGATGACAGAGTAGATAAATATAATGGAAGAGTTATTTTGTTCGGACAAGGAAACGGTTTCAGGCAAACTGAAAAGGATAAAGAATTTTTTTTACCATTCAATACGAGCATGGATGCGGTTATGGTCCAAGTTCGCTTTCTCGGTTCTACTGATAATTACGTAAACTGCATTCTTCCCATCGATGAGCATTCTTTTGACCCCAAGCTTTTACCAACCAATAAAGTAGATAAATTCAACCGCGATTCATTTCCTTTTGTTTTGGAAGAAAATGAAACTTTGTGGATACCTCCCGGGCGTCATATTTGTAAAAACCACCTGTATATACCCTCCAACCAAAAACTGAAGATATCGCCAGGTGCTGAAATCCTTTTTGATCGATATAGCACTTTTGTTTCGGAAGGGTCAGTTCAATTTCTTGGCACTAAGACAGATCCCATTATCATATCTTCACTGGGTGATACTTGGGCAGGATTTTTACTGGCAAATGCCTCGGGTAATTCAGCTTTTGAAAATGTAAATTTCTTAAATGTTTCTGGTATAGGCAAAGGCCCAAATCCCCAAGGGATTACTCAAAATGGCTGGACTCTTACGGGAGGAATTACGATTTACAATAGCAAAGTTGAATTTAGTAACTGTTCCTTTAGTAACTTTACAACTGAAGATGCCCTTAACATAATTTCGTCTTCTTTCACAATAAGTGACTGTCATTTCTCGAATCACTTTTCGGATGCTTTTGATGGAGATTTTGTAACTGGAAATATTACAAATTGCAGTTTCTCAAACATCTCTGGAGATGGCGTTGATTTTAGCGGCAGTGCGGCGACACTTAGAAATTGTTCCTTTAAAGACATCGCTGATAAAGCAGTTTCTGTGGGAGAAAGTAGCCAACTGAAGGTATTTAACTGCAAAATGGAAGATGTATCCTTCGGGGTTGTTTCCAAAGATATGTCTTCGACTGAAGTCTTGGAGCATACGGAGGTCAAGAATGCTAAAATCTCTGCTTTCGCCGCTTTCCAAAAGAAAGCTTCATTTGGACCAGCATCGATCATAATATCCAATTCCCAAACCATGGGGTGCCAAAAATTAGCTCTGATTCAAGAAGACAGTCACGGGTCGTTTAATGGAGAGGTTCTGCAAACTATTTCTTTCAAGTCCAGTGATCTTTATAAGTCTGAATAAGTGACTGAGACTCATTCATCATCCATTGAAAAAAGAATTGAAATTAAGGATGTTTTTTCTCCTTTTGAATTATCCAAATTCGAAAGTGCGATAAGACTTTCAAGATTATCTTTTTACAACCCCTACCCTGATCGCCAAATCAACAGTATCTATTTCGACGACTATTCCCTTAGATCATTGGAGGAATCTATTGAAGGTAACAGTTTAAGGACAAAGAGAAGAATTCGATGGTATGGGATGCAAAAAAAGAAAGTTGATGCGACATTGGAAGTCAAAAGGAAACAGGGCATATATTCATGGAAGCAACTCTACAAAAACAAATATACGATAAATCCAAATGCAAAATCGTGGGGTGGAATGATCGAAAGCAAAGATGAAAAGCATGGACCCAATATCGTCCTCTTGAATCAATTACCTAAATCGATTATTTCCTATGACCGTCAATATTTTTGCTCATTTGATGGGAAAGTTAGGATAACCATTGACCAAAACCTTAAGTCATTATCTCAGAACTCGAATTGGGGTCCCAATTTTGATCAGGTTAGAAAGCACTATAATTTTATGATTATCGAGGTAAAAGTTTCATCTAAGGATGAACATCTAGTAGAGTTAGTTAGACGAGATATCCCTTTTACCCCCAAGAGATTTTCCAAATATTGTGAATCATTGATTCCCCAAAAATATTTCTATTTATTTTGAAGGAATTCTTAAAAAATAAATTCGAACAATTAACTGGTTCCAAATTATATCGAAATTCTCTTCCACGCGGAACCTGCCCTATGAATTCTATGTCCTCGTCAGGCAGGCAGACAGAATTTGTCGCATTGAAACACTCTTTTTGCTCGCGAGAATCTTTTGTAATTTAACCCGGTATCAGTCTACAGACATACATCTTCACCGCTTGTTCGGACGCAAGTTTTCTGAAAGAAACAATCCCTCCGCTTGTTAAGATGTGCAGGAAGTTAGAAAATGACATCAATGTTATTCTAGAGACATCTAACCCTAAAGGAATTTTGGGGGAAACATTACCTCAAACCAACTTAAATGAGCTTGCACGATCCATTAACGAATTAGATTCTTTTTCTACTGTTTGTGCCGATTACCAGTCCGAAGAAATAAAAACTACCAATACAAAATATTTGGGATATCCATTCAAGGAAACGCATTGTTTTCGGGGATATCCAATCTTTGGCAGTTTCAAACAGTTCACCGATATATCCACCAAATATCTGCTGCACTTGGATTGCGATATGATCTTTTACGAGGAACCCGACTTTTCATGGATTCAGGAGGGGATGAGGATTATGGAGGAAAATGAAGATATACTATGCGTCCTACCCAAGGGTGGCCCACCCACGAAAGATGGTAATTTGCATCAGGGTACTACTGAATATCAAATAGATAAAAAGAGGGATTTGTTCCTGTTCAAAAACTTTACCAGTCGGCACTACTTAATCCACCGGGAACGATTTCTAAGCTTGCTTCCACTCAAACCACTTTGGTTATCATGGAGAGAACCGATCAAGAGCAGATTATTTGGAAATGGTAAAATGCTTTGCTGGGAAACTATGGTGGGAGAAGCACTTGAAAACTCAAATCTTTGGCGGGCTGACTTAATGACGGATCAAGCATGGTCTATCCACCCTGGAGATAGATCAGCCGAGTTTTACAAACTATTACCGAAAATTATTGAAAGCGTTTCGAGGAATGATTTCCCCGATGACCAAAGAGGTCACTTTGACCTTAGACTGGATGATTGGCATGGCTATCTCAACTAATACAATGCTAGTTAAAACTAAGTATTTGTTTTTTGGGGTCTTAGCTACTTTTTTACTCACCTCCTATGCCATTCTGGAATGGAAAGCTCCCTGGGTTGACGAATGTTATACTTATTACGGAATCAATCACGATTCCTTCGCCTCATTTTCTAATTCAATAGTATCAGGAATTAATTTTTCTCCTCCCCTTTATTTCTTTTTCAATTTCCTTATCCATTCCATCTATCCTTCCAGTCTGGAATTACTAAGATTCGAAAGCATTGTTTGGATGTTAATTGGTGCAGTTCTCTGCTTTTATACCGCTAAAAGATTAGTGGGTGACACCGCCGCATTTGTGGGTATATCTTTAGTTCTTTGTAACTCTGACTTATTACTCAATAATTCACTTGAAGCACGCCATTACACTATGTTTTTTGCGTGTGCTTCTTGGGTTTTATATGATTTTGCAAGAAAAGAAGACGGCAACTTTTGGGAAATTCCCACATTCTTAGCCCACCTGAGTCTATGCCTCGTTCATTACTTTGGGATTATTTTCTCTGGTTTGATAGGATTGATCTTATTATTACAAAATAAAAAATTTACAATTTGGAAAAGACTCCCTGCAACCTTAGTGGCTAGCTGGATAGTTTCCTTGTCTTGCTATCTAATCCTTTTATCCAATCAAACTTCACACCTAAATACTTGGCCTAAAATCAATACCCTCGAAGCATTATTGGCATGTTATGATGGGTTGGGTACATTACTTTTTCTTTTAGTTCCAATCGTTCTTTGCCTGATCTTCTCTGGATTAAATAATTCAGGATCCATTCGCTGGTCAAAATCCTTCAAACCAATGTTTTTGGTTTCATTACTTTGGATATTAACTCCTTTTTTTGCATGGCTCCTTTCACATGTATCAGAAATAAATCTTTTTAAGGAAAGGTATTTTATGCCTAAAGAAGCTGGTTTAATGCTGCTAATTTCCTTTGGTTGCCATTGGATTTTTCAATTCTTCAGCTTACCTGAAAAATCCACCATTTGCAGGAGCATAGTGGTCTCCGTACCGATTTGTTTAGTTTGTATTGGTTTGCTCGGAATCAATTACAAGCGAACTAAATTTTCATTGGATTCTCAACAAAATTACCATCATTGGCTGTTGGCGAATGAAGACCTAGTTAACCGGGATATTCCACTTGTTTTTTCGGGTGACCCAGTCTTTTTCCCCAACTCTTATCTGCACACCAACCAATCCTTTTTGCTGA
>Ga0181564_10000702_pt1 | contig 29790 bp, 23 predicted proteins | sample 011ome_24_FD_134512 | JGI IMG/M metagenome (GOLD analysis project Ga0181564, IMG submission 134512) | Coastal salt marsh microbial communities from the Groves Creek Marsh, Skidaway Island, Georgia - 011513CT metaG (megahit assembly) | ecosystem: Environmental > Aquatic > Marine > Intertidal... | reverse complement strand
TCCTCCTCTGTTTAATTTATAAATATCTTCATCAGTTAAATCATCTACCATCTCTAAAACATCAGGATCTTGTCCAAAAAACTTTTCTCGAGTGTAAGCCCCACCTTTTGCTTTAAAATTTTGCAACTCCCCATCAACCACTGCATCCATTAGTTCTTGCAATTTCCCTTCTTTATCTCGAGCAAAGATTGGATCCCACAATCTTCCCCAAATAACCTTAATTACATTCCATCCAGAGCCCCTAAACTCCCTTTCAAGTTCATGAATAATTTTATTATTTCCTCTAACTGGGCCATCTAATCTCTGTAAATTACAGTTTATTACGAAGATTAAATTTTCTAATTTCTCTCTACCAGCTAAGCCAATTGCACCTTTGGATTCAGGCTCATCCATTTCACCATCCCCACAAAAAACCCAAACCTTTCTATTATTTCTTGGAGCTAGACCTCTTGCAGACAAATATCTCATAACATTAGCTTGATAAATTCCCATGATTGGTCCCAAACCCATTGAGACTGTAGGAAATTGCCAGTAATCAGGCATTAGCCATGGATGGGGATATGAGGAGATTCCAGGTTTATCCACTTCACGCCTAAAATTATCTAAATCATCTTCTGAGAAATACCCCTCTAGAAAACTTCTCGCATAAATTCCTGGTGATGAATGTCCCTGAAAGTATATTAAGTCCTCTTGACCGTCTGCTGAGCCTTGAAAAAAATAATTAAACCCAACATCATATAGAGTTGCAGAAGAAGAAAATGTAGCTATATGGCCACCCAAATCATCTAAAGATTTGTTTGCTCTTAAAACCATTACCAAAGCATTCCACCTTATAAGAGATCTAATCTTTCTTTCCATAAAAAGATCTCCAGGCATTTTTGCTTCTTCATTGACTGGAATTGAGTTCCTGAAGGGAGTAGTTAAATTATAATTAGGGATAGTTCCTGATTCTGTTAGTTTTGATGCTAGTTTTCCTAAGATAAATGAAGCTCTCTCATTTCCATCTTCATGAATGATATTTTCTAATGCGTCTAGCCACTCTTTGAGCTCTAGATCATTTGTAAAATTATTAATTTGGGATTGAGTTTTCAAAAAATTTTTTTTGACATCGCTGTCATTATATAATGGTAGTAATTTATTGTTATTATATATCCTTAATAACTTCAACCAAAGAGAAAATTAATTATGCGTTTTTCATATCACCCTTCAATGTGCGATCCATCATTTTACTTAGAATTAGGTAAAGCTGCAGAGGCTGCAGGATTTGATGCAATTACATTTCCAGATAGCATCTGCTATCCAAAAGAATGTGACTCTACATATCCCTATAATGATGATGGAAGCAGAGAGTTCCTTGATGGGGTGCCTTTTTTAGAACCATTTTCTATAATTCCAGCTATAGCAGCTGTTACTGAGAAATTGGAATTTTCTACATCAGTATACAAACTTGCGCCAAGACAGGCAGTTACTACTGCAAAATTTGTGACCACCTTAGGGGTTATGACCAATAATAGATTTCATTTTGGAGTGGGCGTTAGTCCATGGTACGAAGACTTTCTTGCTACAGGGGAGCGTTGGGAAAAAAGAGGAAAAAGAATGGATGAGCAAATAGATATTCTCAAAGGGCTAATGAGTGGAGAATACTTCGCTTATAAGGGAGAGTTTTATGATATTCCTGAACTAAAACTTTGCCCCTCACCTACAAAACCGGTGCCTATTTTAATTGGAGGCCATTCAAAGCTAGCTTTAAAAAGAGCCGCAAGAATTGGGGATGGTTGGATAAGCGCTGGATTAAACTTAGATGAAACAAAAAATCTTATAGATCAAATAAATTCTTATAGAAATGAATATGGGACATTAGATCATCCCAATTATCAATTTCAAGTAATGGGAGAAGCTGCATACTCTCCAAAGGGTATAAAGGAACTAGAAGCGATAGGAGCAACTGAAGTAATTGTGGCATTCAGAAATACCTATGAGGGTGGGCCAGATAACAGAACTCTTGAAGGGATGATTGCTGAGATTAATTGGTATGCTGAGGAAGTAATCAACAAATCTTCATAATGGTCGGGATGGCCGGATTTGAACCGACGACCACCTCACCCCCAGCGAGGTGCGCTACCAGGCTGCGCTACATCCCGAAAAATAAAATTTAGCCACCATACCTTCTATTAAATTCTATTAAAATAGTCTAAGTATAAAATATTTATTCACCACCGCTAAACTCAATCTGCTATGGGAAGATTATCATTTTAAGGGTTAAAAAAATATGTCTATAATTCAATTGCATATTAAGTCACACTAATGATAATATGCACCGACTAATCCATAAGGTTGTATTTTGCAGAAGTCTGAAAATAAAATAAATATATAAATAATATTTCTTGCAAAAATCTAGGAATAGTTCAAAATATTGATTTTAATGCTTTTATTTAGGATAATTGCAATAATAATTTAGGAGTTTATATAAAATGGCCAAGATTAAAAACAAGTTACATTATTTGGTTGCTATGCTCGCGCCCTTCTTTGGTATCCAAGCTATGGCTGATGACGCAAGCGAACCAAAAAGTGCTGGGTCATCTGAAAAAGCAAAAGAGGCATCATCAGGCTCTCTAAGCGCTGGTGCGATTGCAGCGGCAGTTGCAGCGGCAGCAGCTATTGCAGCGGCAGCTGATTCATCTGGGGGCGGCGAAGCTGCACCTGCACCGACTCCTGCACCGACTCCTGCACCGACTCCTGCACCGACTCCTGCACCGACTCCTGCACCGACTCCTGCACCGACTCCTGCACCGACTCCTGCTCCAACAGTTATAATATCAACCATCAATACAACTACGCAGACAGTTAATCCAACATCAGTAACCGTGACGCAGAGTCAATATAGAACTGATCCTGTTATGACAAGTACTACAACAAGTACTAACACTAATACAACAACTACATCATTAACAAATACCACAACAAGTACTGATACGGTAACTTCGACTGTGGCCACTGAGAGTGGTATAGAAATTGATCCAAGCATTAACCCAGATGATCCTGGAAATGATGGTATTGCCGAGCTAAATCAAACTTATAATATACTCTTAAGAGACTTTCCAAACGGAGTTTTCAACGATCCATCAATTAATGCTGAAGGCTTAGACGGTCAAGGCATTATAGTTCCAGTTGAAGTCACTCGTGAAGTAGAGGTGGAAATACAACTTGAGGTTGAAATTCCATCAGGAGAAACTCAAGAAGTAGAAATCGATCCTATAGCAGTTCAAGTTGTTCAGGATATTGAGTCTACCGTAGAAATACAAATGGAAGTTCCAGTTGGTGAAGAGTCATCATATGGTGGAACAGTAGTGTCTACTGCTACAGCTCCAGGATCCTAAATAATTTATCTACAAAAAACGCTGCTTAATGCAGCGTTTTTTTTATCTTTTATTTATAAAAATATTCTATTTCCAAGTCTGGAAAGTCTGGGTGAATTGACTGCTTTGACTTTATTACTCTATTAGTAGAGTCATCTACCCAATAATGATTCACATACTTCCATCTAAATTCTTTAGTAACAACATATTCCTTAAAGTATTTAGTATTGATTTTTTTATCAAGATAATCAATTTCTCTATCATCCACAAAGCGTATATCAGATACTTGCTGTATGACAGCACCAGGGTTGTATAACTGAACATCAAAGGAATCAATAGTTTGGGGCTCAATTGCAAATTTAGAATAAGTAATAAAGCTTATATTCTTTCCAATCCCTGATACCTTAATAATCTTACCATTAAAAGTATAAATTTTTTCATCTGATGCTGAGACCCACTCAAGAATATTATTTTTGACAGTGGCTAATGTTAAGTTTGCGTTTGCAGATCTTCCAATACGAACCTTTAAGAAGGAATAATCAGCATTTTGATACTCCTTTAAAGAGATCCTTTCCTTTGAAACTCCAATAGTTGCAACTTTAACCATAGGGGCAACTTGTGAATAGCTTATGTAACTACAAGAAGAAAGCGCTAAAAGGATTAATAAGTTTTTAATCATAAATATCATCAAGATCTCTTAATATTGTGTGAGCTTGAGCTTGCTCTGTAATGCCCCACAAATGATGCGAATGTACCAAAATAGCTGCTCCATCCCTTGTTATTGGTCTTAGACCAAAAGCAGCATTACCTTTGCTATAAAAATTAAAGAAAATATCTACTGGGATATAAAAATAAAACCCTTTATCAAAACTTCCTTCACCAAACTCAGCTTCTGAAATATCCGTTAGAGAGAAAAAAGCTCCCACTCTGAGTCCGCTCTTAAATCGTCTTGAAAAATCAAAATTAATACCTGAGTCTTGTGCTAAAAATTTGCCACCTCTCAGAGTTAGAAGTACCTGTGATCTAGGCTCTTTAATATATAAGTTTATATGACCTGTAGTTGTCTCATATGGTGTATCAGGTTCAAAATCAAACATCTGATTATAGCCTCGTTGCCTTACTCGCCAAATTTCAGCGCCCACACCCCATGTGTTATTAAATGGTCTATATAAAACTTCTCCGCCAATCCCTCCAAACATTTCCTCAAGCAATCCACCAGATAACTTTGCATAAATATCTTTATATGGATTTAAAAAATAATTTAATTGCATCCTACGTACAGAGTAATCTTTAGAAGTTTTTAAATATTTAACAATATCAGTTCTAACATGAGGCAGACTACTATCTGAAGCTAACTTAAGGTTATCATAATTATCAACCAAGCCGACTGATGCTGAAGTAACAAGACTGAGATTTTTTTTGAACAGTGTCTCAGTATGAAGAGAAAGCCTTAGATCTCCAAAGTAAAATCCATCAGGCCCCCCAATTTGAGATCTAATAGTAGGTACAACCTTATAGAAAAAAGCAGGAAGTGTTGGTTTTGGTGCATACTGATAATCTTCAGGTTTATATTGAAACCTTTCAACCTTAATATTTTTAGTAGCAAGTTTGTAAAACTTACTTTCTTGATTTCTTTTAAATGCATCTCTTTTTATTTCAATTGTATGCATCCCAATGCCGCCATTAATATTAGAAATCTTAAAGCTATCTATATAATCAGGTGAGATTTCATCAAGAACCGTGAATGCTCTTCCAGCAGCTCGAGCAAAACTGGCATGCTTTGATTGAGTAAATACAACATTCAATTGATCATCTGTAATATCTGCATTTTGAACAAATAGATTATTTTCACGAAGTGATCTCAAGGTAGATAAATATACCAGGCTTTCTTTATTTGCAGTAACTGCTCTAACAATATCAGCATTAGGTGTTTTTTTGTAAGGATCAACTTTTGGAATAACAGGATTTTTCTTGCCTAAATCTGCCTGTATTGAGAATCCAAAACTAAATGTATTTCCCTTAACGTAACTAAATTTAATATGAAAATTATTATTTATGGGGTATACAAATCCATAATTAAATTTTGATTCTTGGGGTCGTACAGATTTAAATGCATACTTAAAAGAACTCTCTCCAAAGGGAAATCCTTCCTTGGTATAGTCAATACCATCATATTCTAATTTTAATCTTAAGCCTTTAATGTTTGGAAGATACATTTCAATGCCTCCAAACACTCCAGCATCACCTGCAAAAAAAGCATCTGTGTTTACATTTCCACCAAGACCTTCATTTACGCTTCTGGATTGAAACCGATTAGAAAGCTTTGTAAATGGATTTGAAAAAGTGTAATTATTGTTGAGAACTCCCCAGCCTAACCCAAAAGTAAGATCAAAATTATTGATTCTCTTAGAGGCAACTAAAAACTCAGATGAAAATACACCAGTACCAGCAGCATCTCTTACTCCAGCAGCAATTGCAGGAAAGTATTTTGTTTCATTGAAGATTAAAAATTTTGCATCAAAACTTTTATCTTTATATGTCTGCTTGCCACTAAAAGCTTCTATGTTACTGTATAAAGCATTATTTATATCTGTATATTGATACGAAGCTTCAAGCCAAGAAAATGGATATGCCAATATTGAGCCCCTCTGATAAGGTTCTACATCACTCCAAGAAAACCCTAATGAGCCTTCGGGCATCATTCTTGCATTAGGCATTTGAATGATTCCTGTGGTGCCATAATTACTATAGCTAGGAAAATTACTTTTAGGGTATCTATAATCCTGAATCGAGCCTTGCAACTCTGTAGCAAGAAAAGAATACAGAGCAGCAAAAAATAAGAAAATCTTGTCCATAAGCTTCATGCTAAAAGCAGAGCAAAAGATTGGGTTAATCCCTAATCATTAATACTATTTAAAGATGCTAATGATATAGCCAAACTGCTTAACACTGGAGCCACAGTAGAGGCATAGAAAATTCCAGAAAGCTCGCCAACATCTCTAGGCACATAGATTATTGAGCCAGGATAAATATCTGTTTGCCCCCTATTAAAAAGTGAGAACCTTCTACTAATTTGAGAAGAAACACCATTAGGACTAATTACCAATAAATCATTTCTTGCTGAGTCTTTTATCCCTCCAGCAAGTTGAATATAATCATTGATACTAAAATCTGATTGATAATTTAATATTGATGGAGCATTAAGATCCCCAAATAGATATACAACTTTTTGAATTTGAGGAATAATAATTTTATCTCCATCCTGCAAAATTAAATCCAGGGAATTGTTCTCACTAATTTGATCAAGGTCGAATTCAGTAATTACCCTTCCAGTAAAATTTTGTGATTTCAACTCTTCAATCAATAATTGAACTGCCGAAGAATCAAAAGAAATACCTGGTTTGGCTATGCTTGAAGCCAAAAAATTAATAGTATCTGAGTAAACTACTTCTGCATAAAGTTGTTCTTTTTCTAAAGCATCCTTTCTTTGAAGCATACCTCCAAAAACATAAGCGTTTTCTTTATAGCCACCCGCTCTTTTAATGACTGATGATAGGGTTTCGTTATCATTAATATAATACTCGCCTGGTTTATGAACCATGCCCTCAATAATAACTGATTTAATTTCCTCAAACTGATTATCATAAAATGGAACATTAACAACATCTCTGTGTTGTAATTTAAAGTTTGAAATATCATTGATATTAACCTCAACTGTTTCAGCTTGACTGATTGAGCTCCTCTTTACAGCTAATTTATTAAAGCCATAAAAACCCTCTTTAAAGCCACCTGCGTATTCAATTAAATCTTCAATAGATTGACCTTCCAGAAGTTCAAAAATACTAGGATTATAAATACCACCTGAAATGGGTATTTGCATTTGAGGAGGGTGAACAAATATAACATCACCAGATCTCATTTGATGCTTTATATCATATTCACCATAAACAAAAATGTCATAGAGGTCGATTGATTGAATAGTCTCTCCACCTCTTCTATGATCAATTTTTCTAAAAGAACCTCTTTCGGAGATACCTCCGGCAGCATTGAGGGCAAAGATAGGATTTGAGCCTCCACTTATGGTGTAAATGCCTGGACTTTTTACTCCTCCTAACATAATAATTTGAACATCCCTTATACCTGACAGGGTGATAAATGCAGTCGTTCCAACTGCAGAGCTTTCAATAAAATTCTTAATTAGAGCTGAAGACTCGTCTAATGACTTTCCAGCTAGGTATAGCTTTCCAAATCCTGGAATAATTAAAGATCCATCACGCTGAATAAATAGCTTATGTTCTTGATTTTTAATACCGCTTAATAAAATACTTAATTCATCTCCAACATCGACAATATAATCACTGCTTAAATTAGGGATATTTATTGGCATAAATGATGATTGAATTGAGCTAAAAAAACTATCTCCAAAACGTTGTTGAGCTAACTCATTATTTTCGTCAAACAAAATTCTTTCACTAAGATCCTCTATTTGCCCCTTTAGATTTTGAAGAATTTTCTTATTAGAATAAACGGAAGTATCTGATCTAAAAAGACTTTCAACCTCCTGTACCTCTTCACTTTTTTCTGATTGAGCCTCTACTTGCTCTCGCAGACCCTCTGGTAAACTATCCAAGAATTCTTTTGATATATCTTGAGAAAAAACAAAGGTAACAAATAATATGTTCACTCCGATAAAAATTTTTAATAGGGAAAAATTTTGAGTTAGAGGTATTGATTTCATTTTTTTTTTAAACTGTATATGTTGTTAGAACATTTTACATTAAATTGTATGTTAAAGATAAAACTTAAAAGGCAAAAAAGAGGTTAATTATTACCAAATATATCTCTTGTAAAAACTTTTGAAGAAATATCATCAAGCTCAATTGATTTTCTATTTGCAATTACAATATCTGATCTGGATTTAAAATTATTTATGTCATTCACTATTTGGTAATCTTTGAATTGAGATGCGTTAAGAGTGGGCTCATAAACAATTATCTCAATACCTTTATTTATTAGTATTTTCATAATTTCTTGAATGGCTGAAAAGCGAAAATTATCTGAGTCATGCTTCATGACCAAGCGATAGGCTCCGACTACCTTTGGATTTTGCTTCAAAATAACTTCAGAAAGAAAATTAAATCTCGTACTATTTGATTCAACAATAGCATTAATTAAATTTTGAGGCGTTCCATTGAAATGTGAAAGTAATTGCTGTGTATCCTTTGGCAAACAATAGCCACCATAACCAAATGATGGGTTATTGTAAAAATTACCAATTCGATCATCCAAGCTCATCCCCAAAATAATATTCTTTACATCTAAGTTGTTGACCAAAGAAAATGAGTCAAGCTCATTGAAATAAGCAACTCTCATTGCCAGGAAAGTGTTTGCGAATAACTTTACTGCTTCTGCTTCTGTGGATGACATAAGTAATACATCAACGTCTTCTTTTTTTGAAGATTCTACCAATAAATTGGCAAAAATTTCACATGAAGGAATTCTGCCGCCAACAATTATTCTTGATGGATAAAGATTATCTTGAAGAGCCATCCCCTCTCTTAAAAATTCCGGGGAAAAGATTACTCTATCAGATGTTAGATTTTCATTTATTGCTTTTGTAAAACCCACTGGGATAGTCGATTTTATTACAATAGTCGCAGTCTTGTTATACTTTAGGGCATCCTTGATAACTATTTCTACTGAGGAAGTATCAAATTTACCACTCCGGGGATCGTAATCTGTGTGTGTGGCAACTACAATAAATTCAGCATTTGCATATGCTTCTTGCTTATCCGATGTTGCCTTTAAATCCAATGAAGTTTTGGCGAAATACTCAGAAATATCAGGATCAACTATTGTTGATTCTTTCTTGTTGATGTTATCTACCTTATCTTTATTGATATCTAAGGCTATTACTTTATTCTTTTGAGCTAGCAATACTGACATAGACATTCCCACGTAGCCTAAACCAACAACTGTGATATTAAATTTTTTGTTTATCATTTGAACATTACATTTTAATGTATTTGATCATCTCTTAGTAAGTAAAAAAGCATCTCTTTATTTCAGCATAAGCATAGAAACTGCCGCTTTCCAGTGAGAAGCATTCATATCTAATGCTCTGCAAAGTTTTGAAGAATTTAAAGCTGAAAATTTTGGCCTAATTAGATCGGTTTTATGGAATTCTTCACTTTTTACTGGGATTATACTTGGCAAGCTTTTAATCTTTTTTTGATGGTAGCCTTCTGCAATAATCACCTCTGCAAATTGATGCCATGAACATGGTTCATCCCCACCAAAATGATATATTTCAGCAGGAAGCTCTTCTGAAGCTATGAGAGGTATTGTCCTTTGAATTGCATCAGCAAGATCACCTGCATAAGTAGGAGATCCAACCTCATCTTTCACAATGGTAATCTCATGCTTTTGATTTGCTAAATTTAAGATAGTTTTGTAAAAATTATTATTGAATTCACTAAAAAGCCATGAGGTACGAATCACAAATCCACGCTCATAATTCTCAATAAATTTTTCTCCTGCTAATTTAGATTTGCCATAAATACCAATTGGATTTGGGCAGTCTGATGGGAAGTATGGCGAGCCTTTAAGTCCATCAAATACATAGTCAGATGATATATGTATTAAGGGAATAGATTTAATTTTGCATGCCTCTACAAGATTTTCTGGACCAGACGCATTAACTGAAAATGCTAATTCGTCATACTGCTCAGCCTGATCTACATTGGTATAAGCTGCTGCATTGATTACTATATTAGGGGAGATTTCATTAATTTTTAGAATTACATTTTTTTTATTAGTGATATCTAGGTCGGTTTTGTTCAGGCAAATAATATTTTCATATTTGAGTCGTTTAATTAGGCTTTTTCCCAATTGACCTGAGGAGCCAAGGATAAGTAATTTCATGAAATTTTAGAGTAATTTTTTTTCATCCATTCTATGTAATCTCCTGTCATGACTGAATCAACCCAATATTGATTATCTAGATACCATTTTATAGTTTTATCAATCCCTGATTCAAAACTCTCTTTTGGTTGCCAGTTCAATGATTTAGAGATCTTTGAAATATCAACAGAGTATCTTTTATCGTGACCCGCCCTATCTTGAACATATGTAATCAAATTTTTTGATGATGACTCTTTGTTTGCTGAAATCTGTTTATCCATTTTGCTGCAAATCATTGAAATGACATCAATATTTGCTTTTTCATTCAATCCACCAATATTATATGTTTCTCCAATTTTTCCTTCTTTAAGTATCACTCTTAGTGCATCACAATGATCATTTACATATAGCCAATCTCTTATTTGTAATCCTGAACCGTAAACAGGAATTTTTTTATCTTTTAAAATATTATTGATTGTTAAGGGAATTAATTTTTCAGGAAATTGATAGGGGCCATAATTATTAGAACAGTTACTAATAATTACAGGAAGTTGGTAAGTTTTATGGAATGCCCTCACAAGGTGGTCACTTGCAGCTTTGGTGGCAGAATATGGACTATTTGGTTTGTATTGGTTTGTTTCAGTGAAACTTGGATCTTGTTTAAGTAGTGATCCATAAACTTCATCAGTAGAGATATGCATAAATTTAAACTCACCCTTCTTGCTGTCATGGAGATTGGTCCAATATGAATGCACTGCTTCAAGTAATTCAAATGTCCCCATTATATTTGTATTTACAAAATCTCGGGGACCATGAATAGATCTATCAACGTGAGACTCAGCTGCAAAATTAATAACTGCTCTTGGTTTGTGTTTTTTTAAGATTTCTAAGATAAGCTCATTATTAGAAATATCTACTTTGTAAAATTTGTATTGATCTGACTGAGTAATAGAAGAAAGATTCATTAAATTACCGGCATAAGTTAATTTATCTATATTAATAATCTGCTCATCCGAGAGATTGCACCAGTCAAGAATGAAATTGCTCCCAATAAAACCTGCTCCACCAGTTACTAATATCATTTCAAATTTAAAGGATTATTTTTCATAGTTAAATATTTATTTTGTTTAAGTTTTTTGCCGATGCATCCTTTTGATTAATAATGACGCTATCTTTTAGAGGCCATTTTATATTTAGAGTCGGATCATCCCATGCAATGGACTGTTCGCTTTCCGGATTCCAATAATCTGTTGTCTTGTAGGCAACCAGAGCTTCGTCTGAAATAACTTGGAAGCCATGAGCGAAACCCTCAGGTATCCATAGCTGATTATGATTTTCTGAGGATAACTCAATCCCAAACCATTTCCCAAAACTATCTGAGTTTTTTCTTATGTCAACTGCAACATCAAAAATTGAACCTGAAACTACCCGAATCAGTTTGCCTTGAGGTCTTGGATTTTGAAAATGAAGCCCTCTTATCACTCCTTTCTTTGAATAGCTACAATTATCTTGAACAAAATCAACTTCTTGGTTGGTTGACAAATAAAAGTCTTTTTTGTTAAAACTTTCATAAAAGTAGCCCCTTTCATCTTTGTAAATTGTAGTATTTATTATCAATACATCAGGAAGGGATGTCTTTGTAATGCTATATGACATTTCTCTTATTTTTCTTCGAGTAGATTAAGCAAATATTGACCGTATTGATTATTACGGAGTTTATTGGCATATTTGTAAAGATCATCTTTCGTAATCCATTTTTTTAAAAATGCAATTTCTTCTGGACAAGATATCATTGACCCTTGTCTTTTTTGAAGTGTTGAAATAAATCCTGCCGCATCATGCAAAGAATCATGAGTGCCTGTATCTAACCAAGCATAGCCTCTGCCCATTACCTCAACATCTAATTTGCTCATGGAAAGATATATCTTATTTATATCAGTTATCTCAAGTTCGCCCCGTGATGATGGTTGAATTCCTGACGCGATATCTACCACTTCTTTGTCATAGTAATATAGGCCCGTAACAGCAAAATTACTTTTTGGTTTTTTTGGCTTTTCTTCTATGCTTTTTGCTGACATAGAATTATCAAACTCTACAACTCCATATCTCTCTGGATCATTTACATGATAAGCAAATATGCTTGCTCGATCATATTTATTACCTGCATTTTCCAGCAAAGATGTAAGATTATGACCATAAAAAATATTATCTCCAAGGATCAAAGCACAACTATGACCATCAAGGAATTCCTTAGAAATAATGAAAGCTTGAGCAATGCCATCGGGTGATGATTGAATTTCATATTGAATATTTATTCCCCATTGAGAACCTGTTCCTAGTAAATTACTAAAAGTCAAAGAATCTCTTGGAGTCGTAATTATGAGAATATCTTTAATATCTCCAAGCATAAGCGTGCTTATGGGATAATATATCATTGGTTTATCATAGATAGGCAAAATTTGCTTGCTAACACTATGTGAAACTGGGTAAAGTCTAGAACCTGAACCGCCAGCAAGAATAATGCCTTTTCTCTGTTTCATAAACACTTCTTAAATATTAAACAAATCATTATATATCAGACATCAATAGTTAATTTAAGAAAACGAATTTTTATAAATATCTAAGGTGAATTTGTTAATAATTCTTGCATCAAATTTTTCAAGCGCAGAAAGACGAGCATTTTTCGCAAAACGAGCATAATCCTCTGGATTGCAAATAAAAAACTCTATTGCCTCCTTCAACTTCAAATCATTATCATATGGAATTAAAATGCCATCAAATCCGTCTTCAACAACATCCCTACAGCCAGGAACATTGGTTGAAACAATTGGAATTCCACATGCTAATGCTTCAATTAAGCTTTTTGGAAGGCCCTCGCGAGCACTAGGCAAGACGGCAAGATCAACTGAATTAAGCAAATTAGGCATATCATCTATATGCCCTAAATAATTTATAGTTCCAGCATCATGCCAAAAATTAACTTGCTCTATTGGGATTGAAGCTGGATTTTTTGTGTCTGCTCCCCCTGCAAGACAAAACTCTACATCTTTTCTTTCTTTCATTACAGCTTCAGCACATTTTATAAAAGCAGAAATACCCTTATCCCATAAAAGCCTTGATGATAGCAGAACCCTAAATGGAGAGTTATAAACCAAAGAATCTTTTGGGGTGAATATTGAACAATCTACTCCTGAACTTGGGATCAATGAAATTCTTGATTCTGGAATTAAACTAGAGGAAATAAATAAACTGAGGTCGTCTTTATTTTGAACTATAAGATGGGAGTTTTTTTTATTCAGAGTGGCATTAAGTATCATCCATATAAATGGTTTTAGAATTTTAGCTTTGAAATCATTGCTAGTAAAAATATAGCCCATTCCAGTAATTGAGAAGATATTAAAAATCTTCAATCCTATTGATGCCAAAGAAGTATATACAGAACATTTCATTGTAAAACCATGCACCAAATCAATATCATTTTGTTTGATAAAGCGCCGAAGCAGTATGATAGTTTTTAATTCATTAAAAATATTTAAACTTGACCTATCAAATTTTATTGGGTGCCAGTTAAAACCCATTTCTAAAAGTTTATTTCCATATGGTCCAGCTGGTGAGATTAAATATAATTCGTAGCTATTTGCCTGAATTTCTTTAATCAATGGAAGTCTAAAATTGAAAAGGTACCAGTCAGAATTTGCAAACAAAACAATACGCCTTTTCATGAATCAAATAATTGCTTCAATTAGCAAAGATTTATAAGGAACCCAAAGATATGCATGGTAAGCAAAATTTAACCATATAAACATGACAAAAGCATAGTAAGCTAAAATTGATACAAATATCACAGTTCTTGAAAAAGTATCTGCGCCAAATGCATCAGGTAATCTGGAAAAGATTACCAATTGAAGCGGAATAAGATATAAAGCAATTCGATCTAAAGCAGTAGATGCAGAGATGAAGAAAAATAATACCAACATTATAACGGATATAATTGAAAACAATTTCCAGATTTCCTTTTCATTTTCTGAGAAATGAAATCTTGAACTAAAAAATAAATAAATTAATGCAGGCACTGCATTCATTGATAATCTTATGAATGCTCCACTAGACTGAGTTTGGGCTGTAATGTAATTCTGATATAACTTTTCTATATATTGATCTAAATACAAGAAAAACGCTCCCACACCCAATATTAAAAATCCAATCGCTGTAAGGAAAGAATTTTTTGTATTTGCTATAAGAGCAATAGGCAATAATAAAATAGCAGATTTGTGAAAAGAAGCGGCTAAAAATACCCAAAATGCAAACCATCTAATCTCTTTGCGACCAAATGCAACCAATGACAACATTCCAAATCCAATTGCAACTCCTTGCCTCGAGTAGCCAAGAGCAACAACTAAAAATAAATAAGGGATTGCAACAGTCAATGCCAACCATGGTCTCGGTAAGCTTCTGCAAAATTTGGATAAACCTATTGAAAAAACTAAACCACATAAAAAATTGACCCCATATACACTTAAGCCTGATTTTGCGCTAATCCAATTTAAAAAAAAATATCCTGGATCACCAAATCTACTTATTGAGCTTGATAGGGTAGAATCTAATGCTTTAATATTATGCTCATTATAAAGATACCAATCTCCTCCAACTTCAAATCGAAACCCAATTAAAATTGTTAAAATAAGAATGAAGATTATCCATTCAGAATATAATCTTGTGGAATATATATTATCTCCGAGAACGGGAACTCTTGTTTGAGCAATTAAAGCAAGCCCCGCTGAAAGAAAAAAAAGAACCCAATAAGTTATCATAATTTTAAAATTGATTACTTGAAAAACAAATTAAAGTTTTCAAATATTATTGTTGCTCAAGCCAGTTTTGAAACATTAAAATACCCCATAATCTTGAGCCAAATTGCTCACCTTTACAATGCTTATTCCAAATATTTTGAACGTATTCAGCATCGAAATATCCTTGATTCATTAATTTTTCATAATTCAGCAATTCACTCGCCCATTCTTTTAAAGGACCCCTTAACCACTCATCAATAGGCATGCCAAAGCCCATTTTTGGACGATCAATAAGCGATTTCGGAACATGCTTATAAAGAATTTGCTTTAAAATCCATTTAGATTGATCATTTTTTATCTTAAAATTTATAGGAAGATTTTGAGCATAAGCAACAATATCAAGATCGAGGAATGGCGCTCTGCTTTCTAAAGAAACCGCCATTGATGCCCTGTCTACCTTTGTGAGGATATCATCAGGGAGATACGAGAGTGTATCTAAAGACATCATGCGAGAAGCCGGGTGCTGGGATAAAGGCCATCTATCAAAATCATTTAGTAAATATTTAGGATATTGAGGATCTTTTAAAACATTATTAACATTGGGCCATTCTGTTACAAGTGAATAGTAAAAAGAATCAATTGAATTTAAATTAGAAAATCTATTGCCAAGTTTATGTATTTTTTGACCTAATTGAGATATGCCTATTACCTTTGAGAAAGGTTCAGAAAGTGAATCAATTTTAGATGCTGGAACAAATGTAAGAAGACGCTCACAAAATGTTTTAAAGCTTGATGGCATCCACCCAAGTTGATTCCAAATTTTAGGAACATATTTATACCTATTATAACCACCAAATAATTCATCAGCTCCATCGCCAGATAAAGCTACTTTAATTTCTTTGCTTGCAAGTTGCATTACTAAGTATGTAGGAATTTGAGATGAATCGGCAAATGGTTCATCCCAATATGAGGCCAAATCTGGAACTATGGACAATGAATCCTGCGAGGTAACATATAATTCATGATGATTTGTCTGGAGATATTCCGCAATAGATGAGGCATGCTCAGCTTCATTGAAGTTCTTATCTTCAAACCCAATTGTAAAAGTTTTTACAGGCTTATCAGAAATTTTCTGCATAATTGCAGTTATTAACGTAGAGTCAATTCCGCCTGATAAAAGCGAACCAATAGGAACGTCTGATAGCATCTGCGATTTAACAGAATGAATTAACTTATTTTCTAATTCATTAATTACAGCTTTCTCATTTAAAAATTGTGTTTTGTCATTTTTAGGAATATTAAAGAGTGACCAATATTCTATAGGATCTTGTTTTGAGCGATTATTATGAGTATTTATACTTATAAAATGTCCAGGAAGAAGTTTATTTATTCCTTGAAAAATTGAATATGGAGCTGGGACATAATTATGGAGAAGAAACAATGATAATGAATTTCTGCAAATTTTCTTTTTAAAATCAGGATGTTTTTTTAGAGCTTTAAGCTCAGATCCAAACACAAAAGTATTTCCTTGCCATCCATAATATAAATGCTTTTCTCCAATAGGGTCTCGAGCAAGGGATAGGGTTTTAAGCTTTTGATCCCAAACTGCAAATGCAAACATTCCTCGCAATTTTAAAAGAGTAGGCTGCAATCCCCAGAAAGAAATAGCCTGAACTAAAGTTTCTGTGTCTGAGGTTCCATTCCATTTAATCCCTATTTCGTGTTCGAGCTCTTTTCTTAAAGAAAGATGATTATAAATTTCTCCATTGAATGTTATGACAAATCTCTTGCAACTTGATTGCATCGGTTGAGAGCCAGTAACTGAAAGGTCTAAGATAGACAATCTTCGATGGCCCAATGCAACAACCCTGCTTGTATCTATCCAGGTGCCTGCTGCATCAGGACCTCTGTGCTCAAGAGAGTTTGTCATGGCATTCAGGATGCTCAATCCCTGATCCTCATCAAAAGAATCTGGATTAAAAAAGCCAGCTACACCACACAAATTACTTTCTCTCAGTTATTCTTTTAAAGCCAACAGCACACCAAAATGGAGCATGATCAGAAAAGGTAATTTTCTCTAATCCAGCAAATGTCATCATTTTTTGAATCTCAATTTTTGAAAATCTTTGCTCTAATGGGGTTCCAAATCTATCCCTGGCATCTGTTCTCATTGTATAGAGACTATGATTTTTATAATAAGAAAGGGGTATGTTGGATGATTCAAGGTTAATTAGATCGAATAACTTTGCTATTCTTGTGAATGGGAAATAAATAAATAAGGCAATTAAATCAGTAATAAAGTGTTTTAATCTAGGCGTAAGTCTAAATATACATCTTCTAATAATATCTGATAATTTCCAAGTATACCTATAAATAGTAGATCTATTATCAAAGGAATAATAAAGGTACAAAAGGAAAGGAGCTCCAGGTTTTAATAATTTTATACATGAAGCAAGAGCATCTTGTGTATTCGGAATATGATGGAGAACACCTAGAGAATATCCAAAATCTTGAGTGCCCTCAAGCTTAATATCATCATCAACTGAAGCTTTAAAAAAGTTTATATTTGAGTGTTCTTTCAGATTTTTTTGAGAAATTTCCAAAGCATCAGATGGGTCAATGCAGTTTAAAATTCCAACTTTTGGGGCAACCCATCTAGCCCATCTTCCACTTCCACTGCCCATATCAAACCCCTCTGGATTTTGCGGCAAAGAATTCCAAGGAAAAATTGCAAAATATTCATCAAATATTTTTTTTGACTCTTCTTGGCTCATGCTTGATTGATCAAATCTAGACCATTCATCTCCAAAAGATTTTACAGTTTTTGGGTCAATGTTCTTTTTCATTTTCTTTAATATTTATGGATTTGCTGATTGCATTTATTAATAAGGGCTTGTTGGTTTGTAATGAATAATTTTGCATAATTCTATTTGCGGAAGCCTTTCCCAGCCTTTTCCTTAAAGGTATATCTTGAGATAGTTTCAACAAAGCATCATACCAATCCTGATCACTTTCAACCAGAAAACCACTGCTATCATTTACTACATCTATATTTGAACCAACAGGAGATGCTATTACACATACTTCGCATGCCATGCATTGAATCAATTTATATGCGCACTTTCCTCTTGACCATTCATCGTCATTAAGTGGCATCAACCCGACATCAAATTTATTAATTAGATTAACTTCGTCCTCTAGGGACCAAGGTATTGATTCAACAATTACATTTTGAATACTTGGGCCTTGCGCGCCTACAACGATAAGCTTAAGAGGAATTTTCTTGCCTAGCAAAGCAAGAGGTTTAACTAATTTTTCTAGATATATTGCAGTCGAGGGTGAACCTATCCAACCCAAAGTAAAACAGCTATTAGGCTCCCTGTTTTTTTTATAATAAATATTTGTATCAACCACGCTAGGTAAAATAATTACATTGGAATTATATTTCTTTGCATAATTTGCTAAGTTTTTATTGCCAGCAGTAACATATGATGCATTTTTAATAATTCTTTTAAATTTAGATCCTAAAAATGGCTTCAATAACTTGTACTTGCCTGAGCTATATTTCAAGTAAAATGCATCATCAAAATCATATATATATGGTTTTCGTAAGAGAAGTTGCTCTAACCAACCAGGAAGAAATGGAAAAAGTTCACAATGAACGATTAATAAATCATATTTTCGGCTGAAGATTAATAGTTTTATTCGCTCAAAAAAAGAAAAAAGAAGCTTTAAAAAAGGTATCTGAGCTTTACTAGAAAGCGCAATGATATATTCATTAATCAGCAATGAGTTAATCTGAAGTTCAAACCCAGAAGAATACAACTCTTCCTTATATTGTCCTAAACGGACCCTGTTACTTGCGGCCTGTTCACCATATAAAGCAAAGCATAAGATTTTATAAGTTTTCATTTATTATGATAATAAGGTAGGCTCATGAAAAAAATTTGTTGAATGACTTATTTTAATCGATCTTTAGGGTGATTTGGCTTGATTGTAAATCTCAGCATAACTACTTATTCCTCTTGAGATTGAAAAAACTTTCTCTGCCGCTTCTCTGCATCGATGAGAAGTTTTTGGATCTGCAACCAACTCAATAAATAATTCATATGCTATCTCTAAATTAGTTTTATCATAATCATCTAATATCACTCCAATATTGTATTGATTTATTATCTCAGCAACATCTCCAACACCGCTATTAGAAACTATAGGATTACCGCAACCTAAAACCTCGGCCATTCTTGTAGGAGATCTTCCTAATTCGGATAATTGATTTCCTTTATAGAACATTACTGATGCACATTGATGCTGATTTACACTTGGCATATTCTCAACGGTTGAACTAAATACCCTAAGACGATCTATGGGAACCCCTCTTCTATGAAGAAAATCTGTAACTATTGAGTGGTTGTCTTTTGTTGCAACTTCAAATTTTATAAAAGGATTTTTTGTTGCTAAGAATGAATAAAACACTGCCATTTTTTCAAGATCAAACCAACCATTTAATACTGATCCGCTACAACCAATTACGTAATCAGGTTTTTGATTGCTTGGATAAAATTTATCCAGATCTGTGCAAGTTGGAATGACAACAACCTTTTTATGACAAATCTCATGCTCATATAAATCAAATATATATGAAAGGGAAGCATTTGTGAGAGTAACTATCGAAAATGCATTATTAATAGCGCGTCGCTCAAGTGAAAGTAACATTTTATGTATAAGGGAGTTTCGTTTGATGCGCCCAGATGTTATCAGTTCTTCTGGCCATAATGCTCGCATATCGAAAATATAGTTAATTTTGAGCACTCTTCCTACTATCATAGCTACTAAAGCAGGAATATAGCTCCTTGCATGAATAAGAGTGGCTCCTTTTTTAGCCTCAATAAAGCACGCAATAATCATCTTTAAAATATCAATTACAAGAGAAAAAGGGCTAAAAAAATTTGTGTATTTCTTTGCCGCCCAGTTTATATTATTTTCATCACATTTAGACTGAATAGAAGTTCTCAGTTGAGCATTTTTAATATCATTCTTTTTTTCAAATGAAATAATTGTGAAATTGAAATCCTTGGATAAACCAATCACGTATCTTAATACTTGTGACTGACCTAGGGGTTCCATTAAACCATTCCTAGTTAAGAAAATTGTTTTAGGTTTCATATAAAACGAAATATTTAATCGATTGCTCTACCAGGCTCTGTTATATTAGCTTGATATTTTACTGTTGAAGAAGAGAAGTTTGAATCACTCATGCCAAATAAATAAATACTTATTTCATTCTTATTAACGATTGAAACCTTTGGGCTTGAAACGCTTTTTAAAATATCCATAAATGCCATCTTAGTAAGTGATGGTTTGTTAAGTTTTAGGGCTAAGATTTCATAAAATTTTTTTAAAAAAAATGATCGGGAGATGTGATGATGAATGGGAGCTTGGATCTCCTCGATATTAATTAATAATTTTTTCTTCATTTCTGTTGGTTGATCGAGATAACCAATACCCAATAAATCCTCAGCAAAGTTAATAAGATTGACATTCTCTCCTTTCTTTATCATCTCAAGCATTACAGGAGCCACTGATCCTTTGAAATTAATAAACCTTGAATAGTTGGATAGTTCATAAGTGGTCATTAGGTAATCCTCTAAAACTGAGCATTTTTTTCCAAGCGCAGCTGAAAATATAAGCGCGCTACTCATTGAGCAACTTACAACTTCTTCATATTTTGAAATCAAGCTAAACAACCTATTGTAAAATTCACCATTACTGCTGCCGGCACTAACAACACCATAACCTTCGTTGATCCAGAAATTTTTTGAGGTATCTATATCCCCTCTTTGCTTAATCAAAACATCTCCATTTGTTATATTTTTCTTTCTTAAGCTTTTTAGTAAATTTAAATTATTTGTCTTTCCGTCTGGAGGTCCAATTATTAATAATTCGTTAGATGCTACTTGCTCGAAATTAAGCTCTTTTAATATGATCCAAGGGTGAGGTAGATGAACGCATTGTTTTATTCCGCGAGCTCTTTTAGCAATACGCTCGTTGTAACACCAATGCAAAGGTTCAGGTGAGGAAATATCTTGAACTTCATGAAGATGATTCATATCTACACCGTGAGATATACCTATGGGAAGTGGTATATTTTTATCCAAATTTAGATAAGATCTAAGTATATTTCCACTGCCCATTTTTTTTGAAAGCACATATAAACTATCATACTTTCTAAGTTCGGTAATTTTCATTGTTTAGTGAAATGCATTAAGCGCAACTATAATCATACTTAATTATATCGTCTGCTTTTCTATCAGTTGTTCTAAATGAGAACCTTTTTTATCTCGCAATGATCTGTATGAGCCTGATTCGATAATTGAGCCTTTATCAAGTACATAAACATAATCAACATCTCTTATTGTAGAAAGTCTATGAGCGATAATTACTAAAGTAATTGATCCCTTTAGATTATCTATAGATTCCTGAATAAAACTTTCTGAGTCAGTATCAAGTGCACTCGTAGCTTCGTCTAGTAATAAGATATTTGGCCGTCTAAATAACTCTCTAGCTATAAAAAGTCTTTGTTTTTGACCTCCTGATAGTTTAATGCCTCGATCACCAACTTGAGTGTGATATTGTTCTGGCAATGATTCAATAAAGTCAGCAATGTTTGCTTGCATACATGCTTTTTTTATTTGAGAGAGCAGTTCTGAATTTTCTTCAATATCTCCTTGCCACATACAAATATTATTAGCTATTGAATCATCAAAAACTACCATATCTTGAGACACATACCCAATTTGTGATCGCCATGAGCTAGATTTTAACAATGATGAATTTTGTCCATCTATTAAAATTTTTCCACTTGTTGGTCTCAAAATTAATGTTAATAAATCAACAATAGTTGATTTGCCCGCTCCTGACGAACCAACAAAAGCCACTGATTGAAATGCTCTAATTTTTATATTAATTTTAGATAATGCATTCTCAAACTCATCTCCATATGAAAAGTTTACATTTTGAAACTCAACCGACTCTGTAAAAGTATTCATTGAAATGTCGCCATCAAGTTCAATATTCTGCATTTGGTTATGAAATTCGTCATTAACCATTTCTACTGCGCCAATTTGATCAAGCATCAGTTGACCATGCAGCTGCATTCCATGGAATGAATTGAGCCCTCGATAAAATAAAGCTATTGAAACTAAGATCGGTCCTATTGGTTCATTGAAGTATGCTATTTGTGCACCAATGATAATCATTACCGACACTACTAAAATTGGCTCTCTTAAGGAAAATGTTAATGTCTCAGAAATTCGTCTTTTTAACTCAAAGTCAACAAATCTATTCACGGATTCAAAAAATTTACCTCTTAGATGATGTGATTGACTGGTAGATATTAAATACTTGAAAGCATGGAGGTATTGTATTAGTAGCTTTGAGAGAATGCCGCTTTCTTTGGCAGTCTTTCTAGAAAGTATCCGTACGTAAATATTCAATCCTTGAAAAATAAATAAAAGTAGTAAGCCAAATAATATTGCCATTGCGCCAAATTTCCATGAAACTGCAAATGCTAACCCAACATAAACAGCTCCCATGACAAATTCTGAGCCAAGTCTCATCATTGATCTAAAGGCAATTAACATAGTGTTAATTTGATTATTCATAACATTGATAAAATGGCCTGTATCCCGACTCGAATAGTACTGATAGTTCATAACGCTATACTGGTCAAATAGCCTTTCTTTTAGCTCTCTAAGAAGCTGTGCAATAAGGTAAGCATTGAATGCCATGGAGCCAAAGACAAGCAATCCTTTAAGCAAAAAAGTAATTGTAATTGCAATAATCAAAATTACAGGCGAGCCATCCCAGCCTAAGTAGATAAAAAAATTAAATAAAAGCTTTCCTATACCGGTTAATTCTTTCTCACTACCTGAGGCACCAAGCACTTCGAATAAAGGCAAAACAATTAAGAATCCAACCCCTTCTGATATTGCTGCAATCAAAGAAAGAGCCGTTACAATATAGATTTTGGGACCTAAATATTTTTGGAAAATTTTTAAATAATTTACTGTGTCAAAAAAAATATTGCTCTTACTTTTCATATAATAATTTACAATCTTAAATCGGAAGAGTCTTTTGGCAACACACTTTTTAAGTCAAAAATTACACTATTGACCTTACAAAGATTTCTGAAACTAGTAGGATCAAGCTGAACGAATTCTTTATGCGGTACGGCTAAAATTAATCCGTCATACTTGTTATTTTCTAAATTATCTATAAATTCACAATCAATGTTTTCGGGGAATTCATCTTTAGAAATCCACGGATCAAATACATCCACCGCAACACTGTATTCTCTAAACTCACTAATCATATCTAATACTTTAGAATTACGAAGATCTGGGCAATTCTCCTTAAATGTAGCTCCCATGATAAGAACTTTTGAATTCTCTAGATTGATATGCCTCTGCGTCATCCCCTTGATCAATCTAGAAACAATATAAGCACTCATCCTGTCATTTAATCTCCTTCCAGATAAAATAATTTCAGGCTCGTATCCTATTGATTGAGCTTTGTGGGTTAAATAATATGGATCTACTCCTATACAATGCCCTCCAACAAGTCCAGGCCGAAAGTCTAAAAAATTCCATTTAGTTCTAGCCGCCTCTAATACCTCTGAGGTGTCAATTTCCATTTTATTGAAAATAATTGCAAGCTCATTTATCAAAGCAATATTTAAATCTCTTTGTGTATTTTCTATTACTTTGGCAGCTTCAGCTATCCTTATGCTAGATGCTCTATAGGTGCCTGCTAGTATTATTTCATTATAAAGAGCATCGATAGTCTTTGATGACTCCGCGTTTGATCCAGAGGTTATTTTTGTAATGCTTGTAACATCATGCTCTCTATCACCTGGGTTAATCCTTTCTGGACTATAACCAACAAAAAAATCTTTATTAAAAATCAAAGATGACTGTTGCTCCAAAATTGGTACGCACTGCTCCTCGGTGGCACCAGGATAAACAGTTGATTCAAATACAACAATATCCCCTTTTTTTAAGATAAGCCCAATTGTTTTTGATGCTTGAATAAGAGGTTTTAAATCAGGTTTCTTTTGTTTATCAATTGGGGTGGGAACAGTTACTATGAAAAAATTGCATCTTTTTAAATCATCAGGCGTATTTGTAAACACTAAATTCTTAGAGTTTTTTAACTTTTCTTCTGTAACCTCAAGGGTAAAGTCAATTCCATTTTTGAGATCTTCTATTCTTCTAGAATTGGTATCAAAGCCAATCACTTCTCTTTTTTTCCCAAATTCTACCGCTAAAGGTAACCCAACATAACCCAAACCTACGATCGCTAATTTAATAGAATGAGCCATTAATTCATTATTTTGATTGGTAAAAATTTTGATACCAATTCACAAAGTTAGTAACACCTTCAGTTACAGGCGTATTAGGTTTAAAATTAACCCACTCATTCAACTCAGAGGTATCTGCGCTTGTCGATTGAACATCTCCAAGCTGCATTGGTAAAAAATTTTTTTTTGCCTGAATATTTAGTGCATTTTCAATAGCAGAAATGTAATCCATTAATGGTGTTGGTTGGCTATTACCAATATTAAAAACCCTATAAGGAGCATTACTAGAAGCAGGGTCTGGTGCTTCAGATGAAAATAATTTATTAGGAATAGCTGTTTTATCTGAGACTCTTATTACACCCTCTACGATATCATCAATATAAGTGAAATCTCTAGTCATATTCCCTTCATTAAAAACATCGATTGGGTTACCTTCTAATATAGCTTTGGTAAAAAGAAATAATGCCATATCAGGCCTACCCCATGGCCCGTATACGGTAAAGAACCTCAACCCAGTTGTAGGCAATGAAAATAAATGACTATAAGTGTGTGCCATTAATTCATTAGATTTTTTTGTGGCAGCATAAAGGCTGACTGGATGATCAACGCTATGATGCTCAGAGAATGGGAGAGATTTATTTCCTCCATAAACACTTGAGCTGCTTGCATATGTTAAATGTTCAACATTATTGTAACGACATAATTCAAGAATATTTATAAAGCCTTCAATATTACTTTTAATATATGCATGTGGGTTTTCAAGCGAATACCTAACGCCTGCTTGAGCGGCAAGATGAATTACTTTTTGAGGTGAATGCTTCGTAAAGAGATCTTTGATCGATGAAAAGTCTTCTATGTTATTTTTAAAAAATGTAAAATTCTTGAACTCATTGAGAATTTGAAGTCTACTTTTTTTAAGACTTACATCATAGTAATCATTAAGATTATCAATACCTATTACTTCGTCACCCCTTTTTAAAAGCTCTAATGAAGTATGCATCCCGATGAAGCCAGCAGATCCAGTTACTAATATTTTCATAATTTAGAAATCAAAAAATTTGTTAGTATTAGCATTTAAAGGCGGCCAATTTTATTCGAATTATCCCTAATCCAATTCTTTAGATCCTCGCCAGACATCCAATCTGGATTATTTTCACTACTATAAACAAAGTTTTCTGGAACTTTTTTACCATCTTTAATTCGTTTTTTATCAGAATCCCAGCCATTAATTGCTGGCAATATTTTAAAATAATCATCATATTCATATGTAAAAAGTGCGTCTTCGGATCCAATCATTTGTTCGTGTAACTTTTCTCCTGGCCTTATTCCAACAATTTCATGCTTTGCTTCAGGAGCAACTACTTTTGCTAAATCAGTTACCTTCATGGAAGGGATTTTCTTGACATATATTTCACCTCCTTCCATATCACTAAATGCCTTTAATACTAAGTCAACTCCTTCTTCAAGGGAAATCATAAACCTTGTCATGCGATTATCTGTAATAGGAACGGTTCCAGAATCTTTTATAGATTCAAAGAAAGGAATCACAGAACCCCTAGATCCCATTACATTTCCATATCTGACCACTCCAAATTTTGTACCATGCTCTCCTGAATATGAATTTGCTGCAACAAATAGCTTATCAGATGCAAGTTTTGTAGCCCCATATAAGTTTATTGGAGAACTAGCTTTATCTGTAGAAAGAGCAACAACCTTTAAGATTTGTTTATCAATACATGCATCAATTAAATTCATTGCTCCAATAATATTGGTCTTAATGCATTCAAAAGGATTATACTCAGCAGTTGGGACTATTTTTGTTGCTGCAGCATGGACAACTAGATCAACTCCATCAAGCGCTCTCATTAATCTGTCTTTATCTCGAATATCACCGATAAAAAATCTGATCCTAGTTTCATTCGGATACTTTTTTGCCATATCCCATTGCTTCATTTCATCGCGAGAAAAAATAATAATTTTTTTAGGATCAAATTGTTCTAATAAAATTGATGTAAAGGTTTGACCAAATGAGCCTGTTCCGCCAGTAATTAGTATAGTTTTATCTTTTATCATAAATATTATCTATCTAATGTTAGCCTCAACAGATTGATTATTAATTTTTCTTAAAAAAATATGAGGCAATGACATAAATGATTGCTAGAAAAAAACCACTTAATGTTATTACTATACATATTAATGACCGAAAAGGACCAGACTTTACATCGGGAATAAAAGCACTATCAAAAGGCTTTAAGAGATAATTTTCTCTGATGTTTGCAAACATTTGATTTTTTAATTGTGATTCGATTACTTGACTCATTGACCTCCTAACCTCACTTTGTAGCGTTGAGGATAGTTTTTCATTTAAGTAAGATAATGCTTTAGTTGACTCTTCAAGAGCCTCATCTCTATATACATTATTTAACTCTCTAATGATTAATATAGATAAATCATATGCAATCTTAGGAGATTTGCTTGTTACAGATAGAGAAACTAGCCCTGTTTTTACATCATCTGAAAGATTTATAGTACCTCTATAAGCCTTATAAACCTCTAAAAATAACAAATTATGTGTTGACATATCACTCGTTTCAGAGAATCCATCTTTATAAATTACTTCTTTAGTTTCATGATTGTATTCTTCAATTCCAACAAGGCTTGAAAATACACCATCAAAACTTAAAAGATGCTTTAAAAAATCTCTTGATTCAATAGTTTTGATGGCAAGCGCTGCTTTATTAGAGCTGCCCCCAACTTGAATACCTGCAATAGAAGCAAGCCCCCCTAATTGGCCAGATGAAGAACTAACTGATGATGCCTGAGCATTCTGAGTGGCAAGAGTAAGCATGGTTTGAGAGGTGTACTCATCCTCTAAAGACAAAGAGTAAATAATGGAACCGATGCCAAAAATTATGGTTACTAAAAGTATTAAAAGTTTTTGAGCCCAAATTACACTAATAAGCTCTAATACATTTATATCTTGATCTGAGTTTGATGTGTTAGAACTATACTCCATAATTTTTTTAATAGTAAAATGAAATGGTATTATACAGTTTTATTGACAATGAAAAATTTTAAAATAGAAAATTCTTCCAAATTAAATATCTGTGGATTTATCTTCTAAAAGTTTCTCAGCTAACCAGAACTCAAAATCACTATTAATCCTAACACTTTCTTGTGGTAAAAGTGTTATGTGTCCAGTCTTTTTCTTTGAAGATTCATCAAATAAGTTATCTATATGAATTATAGTAATTGCTCCGTTCTCCCTATACAAAGTATCTCTCTCAAGTTTGATTATTGAATCCGAGTTTGTGACAGGCGAAAGGCCAGACTCGCCATGAAGAAACAAATTATTTAATTCTTCATCTACAGATATCACATTATCTACATTAAAAATCATAAGAGTATTAATTGCCCAATCTATATGCTCCACTGTTCTCATTGGGGAATTTACATTTAAAAAACACACATAATCAATACTTGCTCGATCTATCTTTGAAAGAGACTGAAGCGCATCAAGCCCTAAATCACCCCTTCTAGAGTTGGTATCAATTTCTGGGGATCTTTTGTGAAGAGTTAGATTTTCAAAATTTTTTGAAAACTCTAATACGTCGTCATCTCCGGAACTTATGATAATTTCTTCAAAAGATTTACATTTTAAAGCCTCAGATATTGTGTACCATATAAGCGGTTTGCCACACATATCTATCAGAGCATCATTTTTCACATAATTTGTTTGTCGTGAAGCGGGAATAATGGCAACAACTTTTGGTAATTTTCCATTTAATTCTCTTTTTACAAATCTTTTTTTAATTTCTCTCCTAGTATCTAAAATTTTCTTTTTATTTTTTGTTAGAGACTTAGAGTGCTGACGATAATAAAATAATGGTATATTGATATTTTTAGGCTTGTATTTTTGGATAAAACGAAGCCAAAGCTCATAACCATCCTGACATTGAAAATCTTCAATATATCCACCCAATCTCTTTAATGTGTTTGTTCTGAACATTGTGCATGCACCATGTGCAGGCAAATCCAAGATTTCAACATCATCATCTAGTTTATCTCTTCTTATTAAGTCTAATACTTTTCCATGTTCATCTACTTCATAATAATCAGGAAAGACCAAATCAAATTCTTTATTTCGGTCCAAGCTATCTGATAAAACTGACAATGCATTTTCATCTAGATAATCATCAGCATCTAGTCTCATAATATATTGACCCCTAGCAAGCCTTAGAGCTATATTATTTGTAATATTGAGGCCCTGATTTTGTTGATGAATAATGCGAATCTTTTGATTGGACTCATATTGCTTCAATACCTCTTCAGTATCATCAGTAGACCCGTCATTAATAACGATTAGCTCCCAATCATCTAATGTTTGATTGATAACACTATTGATGGCTTCTTCAATAAAATCAGCATAATTATAAGCTGCCATATATACAGAAATTTTCAAAAACTTGCCCCTTTTTTTATATGCATGTTCTAATATTTTAACAGCGTATTTTCAATTAAGTTTTTTGACCGATCAATAGAATGACTAATAACCTCTCTATATAAAAAAGTATTAGACTGATTTTTATACTCCCCACTGACAATGGCAAATAAACATTCTTCTAAATCATTAAAATCTTTAACGGAATGCCCAAAATCATAGGGAATACTTTTATCTGAATATTTCTTAAATTCCGGAAAATTTAAAATTATTACCTCATGATTAAAAAGATATGATTCAAATAGCAACATTGAATCAAATCCAAGAAATATTTTTTTTGATTTATTTATTTCCTCCCAAGATTCTTTAAATAAGTCCGCTTTAATAATGGTCGCTTTATTCTCTTTTGGATGAGATTTATATAAAAGTTTTAAATTAGTAAATTGTGATGAAAAAATTGAGGCGAGCCTATCTATGAAAGACTTATTTTCAAATAATGGCAAATTAAAGATGCCATTAAAACTTTTATCCATAATATTTGGTTGAGAAATTACAATTGCTTCACATGGATCGTTATTATAATTTTTGGGTGAAATTGTCTCCAGCAATGGATGCCCAACTACCTTAACTCTCTCAGGGCTTACTCCTTCATTAATTAGTCCATCTTTTACATAATTATCTATTACACCAACTATAGATGTCATATATGAAAATCTATTATCAGTATCTTTTAAACGATCAAAACCCTTCCAATGATCAAAGAAACCAATACTTTGGATGTCAAGCTCATTACATGCAGCAATTAAATTACAGTTTGTCATATCAATGTATTTTGAACTCATGGTGCAAACAACCAAGCCAATATTTTCCCCGGTCAATATGAATTTCCACTCCTTGATTGAAAAATCTTTAATTGAAGTATATGAAAAATTATTATTC
>Ga0181564_10000699_pt1 | contig 29804 bp, 25 predicted proteins | sample 011ome_24_FD_134512 | JGI IMG/M metagenome (GOLD analysis project Ga0181564, IMG submission 134512) | Coastal salt marsh microbial communities from the Groves Creek Marsh, Skidaway Island, Georgia - 011513CT metaG (megahit assembly) | ecosystem: Environmental > Aquatic > Marine > Intertidal... | reverse complement strand
TCACAGCTGCACTCTCGATAGCAAAACAACTATTTTAGATGAAAATGCAAAAGATTTATTTGATATTCATCTTTATTGTCTTGAAGATTTAAATTGTGATACACATGCATTTCAATTTCTTAAAGGTCATCCAATACAGCATGCAGATATAATGTTTAAAAAAGAGGATATTTTTTCAAAGCATGATGCACATGTCTATAAAGATTTCGATGCAATTGTGTCTGAACTTAAAAAAGTTAAAGAATATAATATAAAAAATAAAAAATGGGGTTTTTTACATCCTTCAGCTAGCTCACTTATAGATCCTGCTGAAGAGTTTAATATAGACTCTATGAATAAAAAAGATTTAGACAGAAAATCTTTTAAACCATGTAAAGCACCTTGGCAGAGTGTTCATATAAATACAGATGGCAATGTTTTTCCTTGTATGGCAATTCCAATGGGAAATATTAGAGAAGGCTATGAAAAAATTTTTAATGGCGAGCGATTTAAAGAATTTAGAAATATTATAAGAAGTGAAGGATTGGTTGAAGGATGTAACCGTTGTGGTTGGCTAAAGCCGAAGGATTAAAATTTCAGAATATGTTTAGTAAACTTATAATCTTTTTTAAAAGTAAATTTGTATTTGCGAGTTTTTTTGTAGGTGAATGGTTGTGGAAATTAAGACTTACTGTTTTAATTTTATTTGTTGGGAAAAAAAATAATTTAGGCAAAGCTTTAAATGGCCTTAAAACGAAAGGTTATTATGTGTTTGATGGTTATTTTTCTATCAATGAAGTCGAAGAGATAAAAAAAAATTGTTATAATCAACTCAATTCTATACCGGATAATTATTTATCAAAATATAATAGTGATGATTATATTGAAAATCTTGAGATAAAAGAAAAAAAAATTTCAATAGAGAGAATGTCTGGCTCAATTAAATTAAAAAATATTAATCAATCAGGAGGTTATCTTCAAAAGATTAGTCAGAATTTTTTTCTGTTATCATTATCCTTAATTCAGCAATGTAAATTAGCAAAAAAAGCACTTTTGATTTTTAGCTTGTCTCATGATGGTTCTTTAAAAAACAATAAAGTACCAGGCTCAGTTTCTAAGAAAAATAACATAGCAGGAGAACTACATTTTGACACATATTATCACAGTCTAAAGGCTTACGTAGCTCTTAACGATATTAGCCAAGAAAATGGCCCATTTGCTTATCTTGAGGGATCATCTACAGATAATTCTTTAAATTACAATTTTTTAAGTTCAGCAAGAGTGAATCATGATCTAAAAAGTGATATACAAAAACCTCATCAAATTTCAGAAAATTTTAAAAATAACTATGAAGATAAAATTTTTTATGGAATTCAAAAAAAAGGAGATTTAGTAATAATGGACACTAAAGGCATACATTTTGCATCTACACTTAATAAGGGACAAAGAGAATTACTTTGGTTTTATTATTAAATGAGTAAATTTTTTTTAAATAAATATTTTAAATCTTTTAAAGATATTATTGGAGATGAAAAACAAACTCAAAATATTTTAAAAATTTCAAAAATACTAAAAAAAATATCTAAAAAAAATAAAGTTATGATATTTGGTAACGGTGGAAGCTCTGCAATATCGAGTCACTTTAGTGTTGATTTAACTAAAAATACAAATATTAGATGCTTAAACTTAAATGAACACAGCTTGATTACTTGTTTTTCCAATGATTATGGATATGAAAAATGGGTAGAAAAATCTATTGATTTTTATGGTGATAAAGGCGACATTTTAATAATTATTTCTTCAAGTGGACAGTCAAAAAATATTTTAAATGGTGTCAAGGCTGCAAAAAAAAAAGGTTTTTCAAAAATAATTACTCTTTCAGGATTCAAAAAAAATAATCCATTAAAAAAAATGGGTGATATAAATGTGTGGGTTGATAGCAATGTATATAATATTATTGAAAATGCACATCAATATTTATTATTAACCTGTATTGACCTAATAAATCATAAAAAAATAAAATTAAAATGAAAGTAAGATATTCTTATTTAAAACAGCAATTTTCAAATTGCCCAAGTTTATGGAAAAAACTAAAATTATTTGTTGGGACAGGAGACTTTACTCTTGGAAAAGAATTGAGGGTTTTTGAAGCTAAATTTGCAAAATTAATTGGATCTAAATATGCAGTAGGAGTTAATTCTGGAACGGATGCTTTAAAATTATCATTAAAAGCAGCAAACATTAAACCAGGTGATGAAGTTATTACGGCAGCTAACACTTTTGTTGCAACAGTTGGTGCAATTAATGAACTTGGTGCAAAAATAGTTTTTGTAGACTGTGATGATACCTTTTGTATTGATGCAAATAAAATTGAGGAAAAAATTACAAAAAATACAAAAGCAATAGTTCCTGTTCATTTTACTGGCTATATGCCAGACATGAAAAAAATTACTCAAATTGCAAAAAAATATGAAATCAAAGTTATTGAAGATGCTTGCCAATCTATCCTTGGGTCATATAATAAAAAAAATGCTGGCACTTGGGGTTTTTCGGGTGCATTTTCACTGCATCCTCTTAAAAATATTAATGTTTGGTCTGATGGCGGGGTCATTACCACAAATGATAAAAAGACTTTTAATAAGTTATGTCTACTCAGAAACCATGGTCTTAAAGACAGGGATCACATGGATATCTTTGGATATAATTCCAGATTAGATACGTTTCAAGCTGTTGTTGGTAATTGGATATTACCAAAAGCAAAAAAAATTTCAGATCAAAGAATAAAAAATGCTTCTTATTTGGATGCTGGCTTTAAAAAAATTAAAGGAATTACTATCCCAGAAAGAAAAAAAAACATAAGAATTGTGTATCATTTATATATACTCTTTGCATCTAATAGAGATGCTTTGTTAAAATACTGCATCAAAAAAGGCATCGAAGCTAAAATTCATTATCCTATACCAGCCTACAAACAGAAACCTTTTTCAAAATTTAAGTTTAAAAAAAATAGCTTTCCCACTACTGATGCACATGTAAAAAAAATAATATCATTTCCATGTGATCAACATCTAAGTAAAAAACAACTAGATTATATAATTTACACTGTGAGAAAATTTTATGAAGGATAGTTTTATTAATTATGTAGATCTATCTAAACAATGGAAAGATGAAAGAAAAGATTTACTAGGTTTATTAGATAAAACATTAAGTAAAGGAATTTATGTTGGTGGCGATCAAGTTCTTAAATTAGAAAAAAATATAGCTAAATTTCTAAATGTAAAATACGTAGTTTCATTAAATAGTGGTACAGATGCCTTAACTCTTGCATTGCATTGTTTAGGATTAAAAAAAAATGATGAAGTTATTACTCCTCCTAACTCTTTTATTGCTTCTACAGCAGTAGTTACTCATTTAGGATTAAAACCAAGATTTGTAGATATTCTAGACGATCAAAATATAGATCCCAGTCAAATAGAAAAAAATATTACAAAAAAAACAAAAGTTATAATGCCAGTTCATTTAACAGGCAGAATTTGCAGAATGAAAGAGATTTTAAAAATTGCAAAAAAGTACAATTTAAAAGTTATTGAAGACTCGGCTCAAGCATTTGGATCTAAACTATCTAATCGTCATGCAGGAACTTTTGGAGATGTAGGTTGTTTTTCAACACATCCTTTAAAAAATTTAAATTCTGTTGGAGATGGTGGTTTCATGGTGACTAATAATAAATCAATATACGAAAGAGCAAGAATCTTGAGGAATCACGGAACGAAAGACAGAAATGTAATTGATGAGTTTGGTTTTGTTTCTAGATTAGACTCAATCCAAGCTGTAGTTTTGGACTACAGACTAAAAAAAGTAAACAGATTAATTAAAAAAAGAAGAAGAAATGCTGCTTTATATAGAAAATTTCTAACAAAAAAAATTTTTATTCCAAAAGAGAGAAAAGATGAATTTAATACATACCATACGTTTGTAGTTCAAACCCCTGATAGAGATCAGTTAAAAAAATACTTAATTAAGAAAGGGATAGAGACTGCTATACATTATCCTATACCCATTCATTTGCAACCATCTGCAAGAAAAATTGGTCATAAAGAGGGAGATTTTATAAAAACAGAACAACAATCAAAAAGAATTCTTACATTACCGATACATCAGTATCTAAAAGAATCTGATATCTTTAGAATTTCACAAACAGTTAATAGTTTTTTTAAATAACATGAATAATAAATTGAATAAAATTTATTCAAAAATGATAAGAATTAGAATGATTGAACAAAGAATTGCCTCTTTGTATCAAGAACAAGAAATGAGATGTCCAGTACATTTATCTATTGGGCAAGAAGCTGTTGCAACAGGTGTTTGTTCTCAATTAAAAAATAATGATATTGTTTTAAGTGCACACCGTGCTCACGCACATTATTTAGCCAAAGGTGGTAATTTAAAACAAATGCTATGCGAACTTTATGGAAAAGAAAATGGGTGTGTTATGGGAAAAGGTGGTTCGATGCATTTGGCTGATCTAGCAGCTGGGTTTTATCCAGCTGTACCAATCGTTGGTAGCACAATTCCTATTGGAGTAGGAGTAGCTTTAGCTAATAAAATGAAAAAAAATTCGAATATTACTTGTATTTTTTTAGGCGATGGTTCAACTGAAGAAGGTGTTTTTCATGAAAGTTTAGATTTTGCCTCATTAAAAAATTTGAATATTTTATTTATTTGTGAAAATAATTTTTATTCAGTTTATTCTCCTATGAATGTTCGTCAGTTTGAAAAGAGAAGTGCATTAAAATTAGCAAGATCACATGGTTTGCAAGGAAATCATGGAGATGGAAGTTCTGTTATGGAGGTTATTAAAAAAACAAAAAATGGAATAAATTATATCAACAAAAATAACAAACCTTATTTTTTAGAATTTCAAACTTATAGATTTATTGAACATTGTGGTCCGAATAATGATGATAATTTAAAATACAGAAAAAAAAGTGAAATTGATAAGTGGCTAAAAAAAGATCCAATTAAGCTGATTGAAAATTATTTAATAAAAAAAAATAAAAATTTTTTTTCAGAAAAAGAAAAAATTATTAACAAAATAAATTTAGAAATAGAAAAATCTTTTAATCATGCAAAAAAGGCGAGATTTCCAGCTGCTAACTATTTGAAAGAGCATCTTTATGGATAGAAATATAGATTGTGCGAAGGCTATTAATGAAGCCACAGAGCAATGTATGAAAAAATATAAAAATGTTTTCATATTTGGATTAGGTGTTCCTGACCCCAAAGGAATATTTGGAACAACTATTGGGCTTCAAAAAAAATTTGGAAAACACAGAGTTTTCGATATGCCTTTAGCTGAGAATGGAATGATGGGTGTTGCGGTAGGAGCTGCTATAAATGGATTTAGACCAATTATTACTCATCAAAGAATTGAATTTGCACTTTTATCTGTGGAGCAAATTATTAACCAGGCTGCAAAATGGAACTATATGACAGCTGGAAAACAAAATGTTCCATTAGTTATTAGAATGATAGTTGGAAAAGGTTGGGGTCAAGGACCTCAACACTCACAAAGCCTGGAAAGTCTTTTTGCACATATTCCAGGTTTAAAGGTAGTAATGCCTTTTTCACCAAAAGATGCAAAAGGTTTATTGATCTCCAGTATTGAAGATAAAAATCCAGTAATTTTTATCGAGCACAGATGGCTTCATAGTATAAAGCAGCAAGTACCAAAATCTTATTATAGGGTTAAAATTGGATCAGGAAGAGTTGCAAGAAAAGGGAATGATATAAGTTTGATCTCATATTCCTTCGGTATATTTGAATGCTTAAAAGCTTCAAAGATATTAAAAGAAAAATTTAATATATCTGCTGAAGTTATTGATCTAAGAACGATTCGCCCTTTAGATAAAAATATAATTATAAAATCTGTAAAAAAAACTAAGAAAGTTTTAGTAGTAGATAATAGCTGGAAATCGTTTGGTGTAAGTGCTGAAATAATATCAGTAGTAACTGATAAATTGAAAACTAAAGATGTTAAAAAAATTGCTAGAATTGGAAATGTTGAAGTTCCATGCCCAAGCACAAGAGCTCTCGCAAAAGATTTTTATTGCAATTATATTAGTATAATAAATAAGGTATTAAAAATGCTAAATAAAAAAAAAAAATACATCAAAAAAAATAATTTAAATGATGATGTTCCTGACAAATCATTTAAAGGTCCTTTTTAAACTATGAAAAAAATTTTGATCACAGGTGCTGGTGGATATGTTGGGGCAAAACTTGTTCCTGCTCTTTTAGATAAAAATTATTCAGTGACAGCATTAGATTTATTTATTTATGGAAAAGAAGTATTAGATGAACACAAAAATCTTAAAGTTGTGGTGGGTGATATTAGAAATACAAATATCCTTAAAGAAGTAATACCAAGTCATGATGCTGTAATTCATTTAGCTTGTATTTCAAATGACCCAAGTTTTGAACTTAATCCTCAATTAGGTCAGTCAATAAACTTAGATGCATTTAAACCTATGGTTCAAATTTCTAAAAAAGAAAAAATAAAGAGGTTTATATATGCTTCATCATCTTCAGTTTATGGGCTTAAATCTGAAAAAAATGTTACTGAAGAGGTTTCTCTAGAACCATTAACCGATTATTCAAAATTTAAAGTTGAATGTGAAAAAATTCTAAAACCATTTAATAGTGAAGATTTTACTACAGTTACCATCAGACCAGCTACTGTTTGTGGTTATTCAAGAAGACAAAGACTTGATGTAGTTGTGAATATTTTGACCAATCTCGCATTCAATAAAAGAGAAATAAGTATTTTTGGTGGAAAGCAATTAAGACCAAATATTCATATTGATGATATGGTTCGATCTTATATATTGATGCTTGAAGCAAAAAAAGACGATATTTCAGGTGAAGTTTATAATGTTGGGTATGATAATTTATCTATTGAAAATATAGCAACAAAAGTCAAAAATATAATTGGTGAGGATGTTAAGCTAAAAACAACACCTACTGACGATAATAGATCGTACCATATTTCCTCTGGTAAAATTCAAAAGCAATTAGATTTTTCTCCAAAGTTTGGAGTAGAAGACGCCATAAAAGATTTGAAACTTGCTTTTGAAAAAAAACTCTTGCCTAATTCTTTAAGTGATGATGTTTATTTTAATATTAAGAGAATGGAAAAAATTAAACTTAAGTGACTTTAAGAATTGGAATTGATTTTGACAATACTATTGTTAATTATGATGGACTATTTTCCAAAGTTGCAAAAAAACTTAAACTTAATTTAGATAGTTATCCTTCCAAAAAAGAGTTAATTAAAAAAGAAATTTTCAAAAAAAAAAATGGTTTAAAAATTTGGCAAAGACTCCAAGGTAAAGTTTATGGAGAATTTATTTCAAATGCAAAAATTTTTGATGGTTTAAGAAAATTTATTATTCACTGTAATTTAAAAAATTATGAAATATTCATAATCAGTCATAAAACCCGCTTTGGTCATTACGATGAAAAAAAAATTTCCTTAAGAAAAGCAGCTTTGGATTTCATTGACTCTAACAAAATAATTAGATCTGATATAAAGGGCATTAAAAAAAAGAATATTTTTTTTTTTACAACCAGAAAAAAAAAAATTAATCAAATAAAAAAATTAAAATTAAATTTTTTTATTGACGATTTGCCAGAGGTTCTTTGTGACAAAAACTTTCCAAGGATAACAAAGAAAATTTTGTTTTCAAAAAGTAAAAACAATAATGAAGATATTATAAATATTAATAATTGGTTTAAAATTGATCAAGTGATAAATGGATGTTGGTCAATTGATCACTTAAAAAAATTATCATCAATCCTTTTAAAAAAAAATGATATTTTACATTTAGATCAAGTTCATAATGGTATTAATAGTAAAGTTTATAAGTTAAAACTTAAAAAAAACAAAAGTCTAATTTTGAAAATGTATCCTTTTGAAGATACTTTTGTTAGCCGAAGAATGAGAATAGAAAATGAAAGCTTAAAATATTTAAATAAAAATAATTTTCCTGTACCAAAAGTTTTTAAGGCTTTTTTAGAATTTAATTGTTCATTTTTCGAATTTCAATCTGGTAAAAAAATTACGAAAGCAACAAAATTATCAATTGACCAATGTTATGAATTTGTTAATAAATTATCGTTATTATCAAGACAAACAAAAATAAAATTATTTCCAAATGCTAAAGAGGCATGTTTTAATCCAAATGAAATTTGCAAACAAATTGAAAAAAAATTTCATATTTTAAAAAAAATTGATAATAAAGAGCTAAATAATTTTTTACTTTTGAATTTTCATAGATTATTTACAAAATATTCAAGAAAAGCAAAAAAAAGATTTAAAAAAAAGATTACAAATAATATTGCAATTTCAAATAGAATTTTAAGTCCATCTGATTTTGGACTGCATAATACAATATCTCACAATAATAAATTATATTTTTTAGATTTTGAATATTTTGGCTGGGATGATCCCATAAAATTAATTTGTGATTTTTTTTGGCATCCAGGAAATAATGTAAGTAAAAAGTTAAAAAATAGATTCTTAAATAAGGCAATTAATCTTTTCAGTAAAAATTATAAAAATTTTAAAAATAAACTATATGTTTTATTGCCTCTTTATGGTTTAAGATGGTGTTTGATTATTTTAAATTGTTTTGTTAAAAAAAATCATACAAATAAAATTTTGGAAACACAGCAACTTAAAAAAGCGCAAAAAATCTTGAACCAAATTTCTCATTATGGATATTAGATCAAAAAAATTGAGAAAATTAATTGTCCTGGGCCTTGAAGGTGGAAATAGAGGTCATATTGGACCTTCAATGTCTCTTGTAGAGATTTTAAGAGTCCTTTTTGATAATGTACTTAAATTCAATAGTAAAAAACCTAAATGGGAAAAAAGAGACAGGTTTATTTTAAGTAAAGGACACGGTTGTTTGGCATTATATTCTATTTTGATAGATAAAGGTTTTATAAAAAAAAAAGAATTAAGCAAATTTTGTAAATTTGATTCAATATTGGGTGGTCACCCAGAATTTAATAAAATAAATGGCGTTGAAGCTTCAACAGGTTCTCTTGGTCATGGATTACCAATTGCAGTTGGTATGTCCATAGCAGCAAAAATAAAAAAATCTAAACATAAGGTTATTGTAGTTACGGGTGATGGAGAAATGAACGAGGGTTCAAATTGGGAGGCTGCAATGACAGCTTCAAAGCATAAATTATCTAATTTAACTCTAATTATCGACTACAATAAAATTCAATCTTATGGGTATACAAAAGATGTTCTAGATTTGGAGCCACTTAAAAAAAAATTAACTAGTTTTGGTTTTGCGTGTAAAGAAGTTGATGGGCACAATGTCGAAAAGTTAAAAAAAACTTTTAAAAAATTACCATTTAATTTTAAAAAACCCTCTGCAATTATATGTCATACCATAAAGGGAAAAGGCGTGATCCATGCGGAAGGTAAACCAGAATGGCATCATAAATCTAAATTAAGCAAACAAGATATAGAAAAAATGTATGAGTCAATTGATCAATATAATTAATCTGGTAATTGCTATGTTTATTAATAAAGAATATTTTTTAAAAAATTATATATGGTAAATTATTTATTCAAAGAAGAGCAAATTATTTCAAACGAATTTACTAAAAATGGATATATTATTAAGAATATAAATAATATCAGTTCTTTAGAATATATTAAAAATAAAATTATAAAAATTATCAAAAAAAAAATTAATTTAAAAAAAAAAATTGATGATAATTATTTACTAAATCACATTCATAAATTCATAAAAGTTAAAGATTTAAATAATTTTAGATTATTTATAATAAATGAAATTAATTCAGATAATCTTTTTCGAACTCATTATTATAAGCTATCTAGACCTTATCTTGACTATATAGTTGGTAATGAATTAGTTATGCAAATTAAAATTAATTTAAGCATCCAATTTCCTAAGGATGATAGCTCTCTTTTAGCCACACATGCTGATACTTGGTCTGGAGACTCTCCTTACGAAGCAGTTGTCTGGTTACCTCTAGTAGACTGCTATAAGTCTAAAACAATGTACTTATTACCCCCAAAAGAAACAAAAAAAATTATAGAAAATTTCTCAAAAAAAAAATTAGAAAATAGTGAAATATTGTTCAGAAAAATTAAAAAAAAAGTTGAATGGATAAATATTAATTACGGTAAAGTTTTAATTTTTGATCAAGCCATGCCACATGGAAATAGAGTAAACAAAGAAAAAGAAACAAGATGGTCTTTTAATTGTAGGTTTAAAAGTTTGTTTTCACCATATGGAGATAAAAAAATTGGTGAATTTTTTCAACCCATAACAATGAAGCCCATAACCAAAAAAGCGATTTCCTTCAAATTTCCAAAATGAAAAAAAAAATATTTAGAGGTTACATTTATAGCAGAGAATTCATGGGAGAGAGAATTCCTCAAAACGTTCAAAATTTGTTTATCAGAGATTTTTGTAACAAAAAAAACTTTCAATATCTCTTGAGTGCAACTGAATATGCTATGGAAAGTAGTTCAATGGTGTTAGATCAGACAATAAATGATTTAAAAAAAATAGATGGAATTGTAGCTTATAGTATTTTTCAACTTCCATTTAAAAAACAAAAAAGAATTGCATGTCTTCAAAAAATTATTAATTTAAAAAAAACATTTTTTGGAGCTCTAGAGAATTTAAAAGTAAGCAATTATAAAGAATTAGAAAAAATCGAAGAGATTTGGGATATAAAAAATAATTTACAGTTTTGTCCTAAAAATATAAGTGAAAATATAAAAACAAAAAAATATGAAGAAAAAAATTAAAGTATTTGTGTCCGGAGTCTTTAATGTTCTCCATCCTGGGCATTTGAGGTTACTAAGATTTGCGAGAGAATATGGAACAGAATTATTGGTGGGGGTTCTTTCAGATAAATTAGCTGGTAACTCCGCACATGTTAATGAGCACTTACGTCTTGAAGGTATTAAAACGAATGGATGGGTTTCAAAAGCTACATTAGTAAAAGATAGTCTTAAAAAAGAAATTCTTAAATATAAGCCAGACATTATAGTAAAAGGCAAAGAACACGAAACTTCTTTTAATGAGGAAGCGGCAATAATAAAAACTTTAGGTGGTAGCCTCCTTTTTTCATCAGGAGAGGCAACATTTTCTTCTATAGATCTTATTAACAAAGAATTTAAATCTTCAGGTAATCAACAAATTAATATTTCAAAGTCATATTTAAAGAGACACAAAATTTTTAGGAAACAACTTTTGAGTACCGTCAGCAGTTTAAATAAAATAAAGGTTTGTGTGATTGGAGATCTAATTATAGATGAATATATTTCTTGTAATGCATTAGGAATGTCTCAAGAAGAACCAACTCTTGTTGTCACACCAATTGACTCAAAAAAATTTGTGGGTGGAGCAGGAATAGTTGCAGCTCATGCAGCAGGTTGTGGAGCTAATGTAAAACTTATCTCTGTAGTTGGAAAAGATGACCTAGGAGCGTATGCTAATCAAAATTTAAAAATGATGGGAGTAGAAAGTTTTTTTTTTGAAGATGAAAGAAGACCCACTACTTTAAAGCAAAGATATAGAAGTGGAGGAAAAAGCTTATTAAGAATAAGTAAATTACATCAAGATCCTATATCATCAACCTTAGAAAAAAAAATATTTTCTAAAATAAAAAAGATATTATCAAAATGTAATTTATTAATATTTTCTGATTTTAATTATGGATGTTTAACAGACAACCTCATTATAAAAATCACTGAATTATGTAAAAAAAATAAAATTTTTATGGCTGCAGATAGTCAGTCATCATCACAAATTGGTGATATATCAAAATTTAAAAATGTTGACCTAATGACTCCTACAGAGCGAGAAGCAAGAATCTGTACACATAATCACTCACAAGCACTTCATATACTTGCTAATAACTTGCAAAAAAAATCAAATGCTAAAAACTTAATTATTAAATTAGGTAGTGAAGGTATTTTTATACAACCTAAAAAAAAATATAAAAAAAATTCTTTAAAAGAAGATAAAATTGAAGCTATGAATTTGTCTGCCAAAGATACAGCGGGAGCAGGAGATTCTTTGCTTGCTGTCGCATCTATGTCGCTTGCAACAGGTGCTTCAATTTGGGAAAGTAGTTTTTTAGGCTCTTTGGCAGCTGCGATTCAAGTTGGAACTGTAGGCAACAAAGTCATTAAGAAAAAGGACTTAAGTAGAGAGTTGGAGAAATAATTGATGAATGCATTCTTACTTGCAGCAGGTAAAGGATTAAGATTAAGGCCATATACACAAAATATACCAAAATGCTTAATAAAGATAAAAAAAAAACATTTATTAGACTTCTGGCTTAATAAATTGGAAAAAATAAATATATCAAATATTTATATTAACACTCACTATAAATCTGAAATGGTTCACTCTCATGTAAGAAAGCATAAAAATTTTCATAAAATAAAAATTTTAAATGAAAAAAAACTTCTAGGAACAGCTGGATCTCTTTTTAAAAATGTAAAACAATTTCAAGAGGACAGCATGCTAATGATACATGCCGACAATTACTCAAAATTTAACATATCAAATTTGATAAATGCTCATAATTCAAGACCCAAGCAATGTTTGATGACAATGATGGTTTTTAATTCACCAAACCCTAAAACTTGTGGAATAGTTGAAATAGATAAGAATAAAATTGTAAAAAGTTTTGTAGAGAAACCAAAAAAACCTTTATCAAATTTAGCTAACTGTGCTGTTTATGTATTATCAAAAAATTTTTTTAAAGAATTTAAACAAAATGATAATTTATATGATTTTAGCCATGATATTTTGCCAAAATTAATAGGCAGAATATTTACTTTTAAGATTAATGAGAGTTTTTTTGATATAGGTCACATCAAAACATACAATTTAATTAAATAACAAAGTCAATAATGAAAATAATAGTTACAGGTTCATCAGGTTTTATTGGAATGAGTTTATGTATTAGATTACTTAAGTTAAAACATGAGGTTGTGGGTATTGATAACATGAATAATTATTACGATGTAAATCTTAAAAAAAAAAGATTAGAAGAATTAAAAAGATTTAAAAATTTTAAATTTATAAAAGTAGATATTAAAAATAAAAAACTTTTAGAAAACAAGTTAAAAAGATTTAAACCAGAAATAATAATAAATTTAGCAGCTCAAGCTGGTGTAAGATATTCTATAAAACATCCTCAAAATTATGTTGACTCAAACATAACTGGTTTTTTAAATATATTAGAGATAGCAAAAAAAAATAAAGTTAAACATGTTGTTTATGCAAGTAGCTCTAGTATTTATGGAGATAATAATAAATTTCCTTTTAATGAAAAAGAAAATACAGATAAGCCTTTAAGTATTTATGGAGTTTCAAAAAAAGCTAATGAACTTATGGCTTATAGTTATAGTAGCCTATTTAGCATACCCACAACTGGCCTAAGGTTTTTCACTGTTTACGGTCCTTGGGGCAGACCTGATATGGCTTTATTTATTTTTGTAAATCAAATTTTAAATAACCTTCCTGTAAATCTTTTCAATTATGGTAAAATGGTCCGCGATTTTACCTATATCGACGATATTGTTGAAGGTATTTTGAGAGTTATCAAAAAAATTCCAAGTAGAAAGAATTTGAATAAAAAGAAAAATACAAAATTTGTTCCACACCAAATATTAAATATAGGAAATAATAATCCTCAAAAAGTTATAAATTTTATTAAAGCTATAGAAAATAACCTTAAAATTAAAGCAAATATTAAATTTACCAAAATACAATTAGGTGACGTTCCTAAAACCCATTCTTCAACAAAAAAAATTAAAAGTTGGATTGGTTTTAAGCCTAAAACAACAATAAATTTTGGTATTAAAAAATTTATTGAATGGTACGTTCAGTACTACAAAATTAAAAATATAAAATGAGACAAGCATCATTAAGATCAGTATTTAAATTAGCAAAAAGAGACAAGAAAATTGTTTTTATAGGGTCTGACTTAGGGCCTGGAATATTGGAAGATATGAAACAAAAATTCCCAGAAAGATTTTTCATGGAAGGGGTAACTGAGCAGGGCATTATAGGTATGGCGGCAGGTTTAGCTCTTGAAGGTTATAAACCTTTCATTAATAATATAGGAACATTTTTGACAAGAAGATGCTATGAACAAATTGTGGTTGATTTAGCAATGCACAATCTTCCTGTACGGTTATTAGCTAATGGAGCCGGATATGTATACGCTCCACTTGGTCCAACTCATTTAGCTACTGATGATATTTCAATAATGAGATGTATTCCAAATATGATGGTATTGTCTCCTTGTGATGCAGTAGAAATGGAAAAACTAGTACTTGAAACACAGAGATTTAGAAATCCAATTTATATTAGAATGGGAAAAGGAGGTGATAAGATAATAACTAATAAAAATACTAAATTAAATATTGGAAAAGCAAGAATAATTAAAAAGTCATTAACTGCTACATTCGCAACTACAGGAGTAATGGCTCAGATGGCAGTTGATGCTTCTATGATTTTAAAAAAAAAATATAATTATGATGTTGGGGTAGTGCATTTTCACACAATTAAACCATTAGATGAAAAAAGTTTATTTAAGATTTTGAAAGATGTTAAGTTTCTAGTGTCAGTAGAGGAGAATAATTTAATTGGGGGATTTGGAAGCTCTATTTTAGAGTCTTGCAATAATCATAAAATTAAAGAGGTGAATAAGATTTATCGAATTGGATTACCAGATAAATTTCCTGAAAATTATGGAAGTCAAATTGAATTACTTAAAAGTCAAAAGATTAATAGTGAGCATTTAGCTAAAAAAATGTTTTTAATCTTAAAAAAAAATAAAAAAAATTAATAAATTTTTTAGATGAAATCCTTAAGGAAAATATGGTCTTTTTTTAATAAGAAACAAAAGATACATTCTATCTATTTATTGTTTGGAGTTTTAATTGCTACTAACCTTGAAATAATTGGTATCTCCTCTTTTTTACCTATTGTGGCAGCAATCGTAGACTATGAAACGATAAAGGAATATCCTTTTATAGAAGATTTATCTCTTAACTTATCACAAAATGAATTTATTTATATTTGCCTAGCTTGCACTCTAGCAATATATTTTATTAAAAATATTTTTTTATTAACATTTCTTTGGTTTCAAACTCGATTTAATTTAGATGTACAAATTAGTATAATTAATAAGTTATACAAAACATATCTAAACGTGGATTATTTATTTCATCTTGAAAAAAATTCTGCAAGTTTAATTACTAATATTAAAAGCAATACAAGCCACGCCAAGTTCTTTATAGAAACACATTTTAAATTAATTGTGGAAATCCTTTTATTGATTGCTATTTTTTTCTTACTATTATACATGGAGCCATACTCTACATTAGCTACTTCGATAACCTCTTTTATATTGACTGGTATTTTATTTTTTTTTACTAGAAATAAATTACGTAAGAATGGTAAACTTAAAATAATTCATGAAAATAATATATATAGAATATTGATTTCTTCTATGCATGGTATCAAAGAAGTCCAAATCTTAGATAGACAAGATGGATTTGAACAAAATTTAAATCAACAATATACTGAAATAAATAGATTAGAATTAAATTATATAATTCTTACAAGCTTGCCTAGAATAGCATTAGAAATAATCGGAGTTTTTTCTTTTGTGATATTTATAGTAGTCCTTTTGTACCAAAACAATAGTCCAACCGAAATTATACCTATTATAGCTTTATTTTCCATATCATTTATCAGAGTTTTGCCTGCAATTGTCTCTATAGTCCAAAATTTGCAATTCAGGAAATACCATAAACCTGCTTTTGAATTAATTTTTGATGAATTGGAAATTCTTAAAAAAGCTAAATTTATTGATAAAAAAAACAAACCTATAATACCTGAATTCAATAGAAAAAAATTAGATATAACTTTTGATAAATTTTTTTTTAATTATCCAAATTTTGATAAAAATATAATCAATAATATAAATTTGAAAATTATTCACGGAGAGGTACTTGGAATAATTGGGGGTAGTGGATCTGGAAAAACTACTTTAGTTGATAACTTGCTGGGATTATTAAAACCTACAAAAGGACAAATCTTAGTTAATGACATGAATATTCAATTAAATATTCATCAGTGGCAAAAAAAAATAGGATATGTTTCACAGTCAATATTTATAATGGATGGCTCAATCGAGGAAAACATTGCTTTTGGTATTGAGTCAGAAAAAATAGATAAAAAATTAATGGAATATGCTTTGAAAAGTGCAAAATTGATTGAATTAAATGAGAAATTAAGCAACTCAACTAACTCAAGAGTTGGTGAAAATGGTGTGAGATTGTCAGGTGGTCAACGGCAAAGGATTGGAATTGCCAGGGCATTATATAGAAATCCCTCAATATTATTATTAGATGAAGCTACTAATTCGTTAGACAAAAATACAGAAAATCAAATTTTAGATGTTATTGAAAATTTAAAAAAAGAAAAAACTATAATTATGATTTCTCACGACAAAAACAGTCTTCGATTTTGCGATAGGATTATTTCTTTAAATAATGGATATATTGATGAAATTAACTTATAAGAACTTTAAATGAGTTTTTTTAATCAATCAGTTATATTTATTACCGGTGGAACGGGATCATTTGGACAAGAATTCATAAAATCTACTCTAGCCAAATATAACCCAAAAAAGATTATAATTTATTCTCGAGATGAAATGAAACAGTGGAATATGGCTGAACAATTAAAAAAATATAAATCAAAATTAGAGTTTATAATTGGTGATATTAGAGATATGCAAAGATTAGATATGGCAACAAAAGGTGTTGATTTCATAGTCCATTCTGCAGCTACAAAAATAGTTCCAACGGCAGAAGATAACCCGTTTGAATGTATAAAAACAAATGTTATAGGATCAATGAATGTTCTTAACTGTGCCGTTTCTAATAATATCAAAAAACTTGTCGCCTTGTCTACTGATAAGGCAAGTAGTCCAATAAACTTATATGGAGCCTCAAAGCTTTGTGCCGATAAATTATTTGTTTCTGGAAATTATTTGAAAATTGGACAAAAAACAAAACTTGCTGTTGTGAGATATGGAAATGTAATGGGATCAAGAGGTTCAGTAATTCCTTTTTTTTTAAAATTATCAAAAACAGATAAAGTTCCAATCACAGATATAAAAATGACACGATTTATGATTAGTTTGAAAGAGGCTATAGATTTAGTTTGGTTCGCTTTTCAAGATATGAGTGGGGGAGAAATTTATGTTAAAAAGATACCATCAATGAAAATAACTGAGATAGCAAAAGCAGTTAATGAAAAATCAAAATTCAAAATTATTGGAATAAGGCCAGGAGAAAAAATACACGAGCAAATGATTGGTCCTGATGATTCAAACTCAACTTATGAATACAAAACATATTATAAAATATTTCCAAATTCATCTAAATTAGATAGGCAAATTATTAAAAAAGGAAAAAAAGTTAAACAGGGTTTTCAATATTCATCAGATACTAATAATGAATGGATGACAATCGAAGATTTGAAATTTTGGATTCAAAAAAATAAAAAAAATTTTTTAAAAATTTGAAAAAGAAAATTTTAATTTTTGGTGGAACAGGTCTTTTGGGAATAAATTTCCTAGATTTTTTTAATAAAGATTTTGAAATTACAGTAAATTATAATTCTAAAAAATTTTTTCATCCTAATCTTAAATATATTAAAATAAACTTAAATAAACATGATGATATTTTAAAATCAATAAATAAGATCAAGCCAGATATAATTGTTAACGCGTGTGCAAAAACTAACATTGACTGGTGTTCTGCAAATCCTAAAACAAGTTATGCTATTAATGTAAATTTAGCTGAAAAATTAGCTGATATTTGTGATAATAATGGCATTTATTTTGTTCAAATTTCATCGGACCATCTTTTTTCTGGTAAAGTAAAATTTAAAAGTGAAAAACATAAAAAAGACCCCTTAAATGAATACGCAAAACAAAAATCAAAAGCAGAAGATTTAGTTTTAAAGAAAAATAAAAATGCTCTTATTATTAGAACAAACTTCTTTGGATACTCTCAGGATAAAAAAAATAATTTTATAACAGAATCAATAAGCCTTCTAGAGAATAATAAATTAGTTTATGCTTTTAAGGATTATTATTTTACACCTATTTATATAACAAATTTACTTGAAATTTTAAAAAAACTAATATCAAAAAAAGCAACTGGTATTATAAATATTGTTGGAAATGAAAGAGTTTCAAAATATGATTTTCTATTAAAAGTTAGCAATATATTTAATCTTGACTCTACTAAAATAAAGCCAACATTAATTTCCAAATCTAAACTTACAGCAAAAAGACATGTAGAACTAAGTCTCTCTAATAAACTTTTGAAAAAAAAATATAACATTAGAGTTTCCAACTTAAATGATCAGATTAAAAAATTTTATAAAGAAAAAAAAAAGAATAGTATTTTTAATACTTTTTTTAACTATGGGAGACATTTTACTGACAAACAAGATGAAAGTTCAATTTTAGATGTTGTTAAAAAAGGTGCCTTAACCCAAGGTCCTAAAATATTAGATTCTGAAAAGATTATTGCTAATTATGTTGGATCAAAATATGCAGTTGCTGTTTCAAGTTGTACAGCAGGAATTCACTTAGCTGCAAAAGTATGCGGCGTAAATGAAACTCAAAATTTATTGACAACACCAATTTCATTTGTTGCTACTTCTAATGCTGCATTCTATTGTAATTCAAAACCTTTTTTTTCAGATATAGACCCTGACTCTTTATGTTTGGATCCAAAAGTTTTGAAAAATTTTGATATAAAAAAAAATAAAATAAAATGTATTGTACCCGTGCACTTTGCAGGGGCTCCAGCAAATATGAAGGAAATATATAAATTTTCCAAAAAAAACAAATTGAACATAATCGAGGATGCCGCTCATGCCTTGGGTGGTAAATACAAAAATGGTAAAAGAATTGGTTCTTGCTGTTATTCAGATATTACTGTTTTTTCTTTTCACCCAGTTAAAATTATCGCTGGAGGAGAAGGTGGAATGATTACAACTAATTCAAAAAAGTATTATCAAAAATTGTTAGCATTACGCACTCATGGTATTACCCAAGATTATTCAAAACTTCAAAACTTAAAAGAGGCCTTCGATAAAAAGGAAAAAAATTTATGGTATTATGAGATGAATTCATTAGGGTATCATTACCGTCAAACAGACCTTCATAGCAGTTTAATTATTTCTCAGATGAAAAAAATTGATTTATTCTTAAAAAGAAGAAGTGAAATTGCAGAAATTTATGATTTAAAGCTTAAAAAAAACAAAAATATAGAAATACTTCAGAAAAATTTAAGAAAGGAAAGCTCAAAGCATCTTTATGTAGTAAAAATCAAATTTAAGAAAATAAAGAAAAGTCGGAATAGATTTATGCGAGAACTTTTATTACATAATATACAAACACAGGTGCACTATATACCAATACCTATGCATCCATTTTATAGTAAAAAAAAATATGATTTAAAACAATTACCAAATGCTAAAAACTATTATGAAATGTGCCTAAGTTTACCGATACATTATAATTTAACAAACAAACAAGTAAAATATATCTGTCAATCAATTAATGATTTAACAGCTTGATAATTGAAAGCATGAGCTTAAATTTAAAATTTTATAAAATAATGCAAATGATTATATTTTATAGTGCGTAAAAATATTAATCATCGTTATTTTAAATAAGTTTTTAAATTATTTGATATAATAAATTTTTATGAAAACCATCACAATTTTTGATGACTTAGAAAATAACAATGAGGATTATTACAACATTATAAATAATAGATCTATATCTGACAAAACAATTATTATCTTGTTTAATAGTTATTACGAAAATAAAAAAAAAAATATTTATTCGATATACTCTCTCCTTGAAAAAAAAAAGAATTTTTTTCGAAAAAAATTGTTAAAAGAATTATCAGATATTGGAAAAACTAAATATAAAAATAGAAAAATAGAAAATTACTTAGAGATAGATAATTTTAATTTTTGGGAATTTTCTGTTTTTAGACAATTAATCTCTTACGATAATTCTAATACAATTTTTTTATTAAAAATAATAGTTCTTGATAATTTTATAAAAAATAAAAAAATAAAAATTCTCAACTATTCCTCTGATGTTTTGTTTGATAATATTATTAAACACTATTGCTTAAAAAGAAAAATTTTACTTATATCCAAAACTAAATATAAGAAAAAAGTAGATTACAAACTATTAAATTATTTACCAAATATAGTAAAATTTATTTTATATTTTATTTATATAATAATTTTTCATTTACGCTTGTCATTACCAAAACAAACAAGATCACCAATTGTTTTTTTTGATATTTTTACTCATATTAATATTAAACAATTAAAAAAAAAAAGATTTAAAACAGGCTACTGGCAAAATCTCCCTAGTTTACTTGAAAAAAAATTTTCATTTAATATTGATTGGCAACATTTATTTTATAGACAAAAAGAAACAAAATTTTTAGGTAATGCTGTTTCATATACTAATAGCATAAGCAATAATAAAAATAATCACAACATTATAGACATTATCACACCTAAGGACTTGTTTTTTATTTTCAAAAAATATTGTCAGCTTTATATAAAAACAAACAAATTAAATTTTTTTATGAAAAGATATTATGAAGATAAAAATATTAATATTTATAAAATTTTTAAATCAGATTATTTTAACTTTATGATTGGATTGAGAGGTATTAAAAATATTTTATATTTTAGATGTTTTGACAATATTTTGAATAAAAAAAAAAAATATAAATTAGGAATATATATCTACGAAAATCAAAATTGGGAAAAAATGCTTAATTATTTTTGGAACAAATATAATCATAAAAATCTTTTTGCTGTCCCTCATAATGAAATTAGATATTGGGATTTAAGATATTACGATTTATATCCTACGTCTTTTTATAAAAAAAAACTAAAACCAAAGAATTTTTTAGTAAATAGTTATGCTAGTGCAAATATGGCTAAACTTCATAATTTTAAAAATCTTATCCAAACGGAGTCTTTACGGATGATTAATTTTAAACATAAATTTACTAAAACTAGAAATAGTAAGATAAACATATTTGTTGCTTTGGATCTTTTTGAAAGCTCATCAAAAAAATTAGTTGCAATTTTAAATAAAAATGCAGATCAATTTAAAAATATAGGAAAGATCTATATTAAAAAACATCCAGCCAGTCTTGATAATTTTAATTTTTCTTCAAAAAAAATATACTTATACAAAGATTCAATAGAAACTATATTGCCTAAAATTGACTTATTTATTGCATCCAATTCAACCACAGCAATATATTATGCAATTTTTAATCGGATACCATATATGACTTATATAGACAATAGTTCTCTCAATCTCTCACCATTATATCCAAAAAAAATATCATATTTTTATGACAATTATTCCTTTTTTAAGTTATTTAAAAATTTCAATTTTGATAAAAATTTTAAAAATAAATATTATTTATATTCAGACACTAAATTAAATAAATGGAAAACTTTTCTCAATAAATTTTTAAATTAAATGGAAAATATTTTAGATTTAACAGTTGTTATTCCAACTGTAGGTGAAGATTCATTACAAAACGTAATAGAAAATTTAAATTTGACTGATTCTAGACCTAAAAAGATCTTAGTTATGATTTATAAAGAAAATTTAAGAAAAATTAATAATGAAATAGATTTACATGATAATGTTGAAATAGTTCAAACAAATTTGGCTGGTCAAGTTAATCAAAGAGTTGAAGGTTTTAAATTGGCAAGAACAGATTTTGTAATGCAGCTTGATGCTGACTGTTACATAAGCAATCAATCTATTAAAGCAATGATTAATTTTTTAAAAGTTAATAAAGATGTCTCTGTAGGCCCGTGTTTCATTGATGTTAATAGTAATTTGCCAATTCATAAATTGAATAATAATAATAAAATATCTCAATTTATAAAAAATTTAGTATTAGGTTTTCCAAATAACGATAAAATAATGGGAAAAGTATCAAAATCAGGAACTAATTTTGGGGTAGATTTTGTTTATTTAAAAAAAGAAGCAATTGAAGTTGAGTGGATTCCTGGTGGTTGTTTGATGCATCATAAAAAAAACTTATATTTGATAGACTATTATCCATTTAATGGTAAAGCTTATTATGAAGATTTAATTCATTCTAAAATTTTAATTAAAAAAAATATAAGGTTATTTATAATTAAAGATGCTATTTGTAAGACAGATTTTCCAATATTTCCAAAAAAATTTAAAGAATTTATTAGGTATATTAAAGCTTACAGTTATAACAGTAAAATTTACAACGTAGGTATAATAAGGAAGTATATATGTATGACTTTGTATTTTCTAAGATATATCAAAAATTTGTAATATTAAAATGATAGTTGGAATTTTATCAAATACAAAATCTTATTTACCGGAAATCATAGCTTACAGAAATTATTTCATTAAAAACAATATTAAAGTCATAATTTCAGAACAGGAACTTTTATTAGAAAAATGTGATGTGATTATAATGTTTTGTGGTTTTTTCCTAAAAAAGAAACTAAAAAACAAATTTTACATACACGATTATTCAAGTTTATCAACACCCCCATTTTGCAAATCTAAAGACACCCTTAAAAAATATTTAAATTTTAAACCTAATTTAAGAATTTTTAATTCAAAACTTATTAAAGATACAATGAATTTTAATGATAATGTTCCGTTTATAATAAGATCACAAGGAATATTAAAAAAATTTTTTCAAAAACGTTTAAAAAAATTTACCTACGATTTTTTATATACTGGATCAATAGAAGCACGAAAGGGATTAGATAAAATATTTATTAAATATTTAAAATTAGGATTTTCAATTCTTGTTATAGGAAATGTTTCTAAAGTGTATAAAGATAGATTTTCTAATTTTACTAAAATTAAATTTTTAGGACCAAAAAAATATATCTATATAAATAGATATTACAAAATGTGTAATTATGGTCTTAATTACATACCAGATGAATTTCCATATAATGCTCAGTATAGTACAAAATTTTTAGAATATTCTGCATCAAAAATGAAAATAGTCTCTAATAAAACAGATTTCATGAATAAAATTTCAAAAAAATATAAAATTAAAAACGTTTATGATGAAGATATTCATACTGCTAAAGATTTAAAAAAAGCAAAATTTCAGAATGTTAATTTACGTCATTATGAATGGAATCTAGTGATGAAAAAATCAGGAATATTAAAAAAATTATGTGTGGAATAATTGGTATTTATAATTACAAAAAAGTAAGTGGAAAATTTATGGCATCTGTGTCAAAAAAAATTAATCATAGAGGCCCAGATTCTAATAATGTATATTTAGAAAAGAAAAATAATTTAGGCTTAGCAAGTTTGAGGCTAGCCATAGTTGACGCATCAAAGAAAGGAAATCAACCAACACACTCATTTTCAGGACGATTTGTGATGGTGTATAATGGTGAAATATATAATTACTTAGAGCTTAGAAAGATTGTAGAAAAAAAATTTAAAAAACAAAATAAAAAATTCTATTGGAAAAATTCTACTGATAGTGAAGTTTTAGTCAATGGTATTGAAATTTTAGGTATTAAAAAAATGCTAAAATTGTGTGAGGGAATGTTTGCTCTATCTCTTTGGGATACAAAAGAAAAAAAATTGATCATTGCTAGAGATAGAATAGGTGAAAAACCTTTATATTATGGAATTCAAGATAAAATTTTTTTTTTTACATCTGATTTATTAGCTTTTCAAAAAAACAAAATATTAAAATTTGAATTAAATAAATTTTCGGCAGATATTTTTGTAAAATACGGTTTTATTCCAAGCCCTTTATCTATTTATAAAAATGTTTTTAAATTAGGCCCATCAACAATTCTTGAAGTTGATGAAAGTCTAAAAGTTTCAAAGTATAATTATTATGATCTAAAAGAACAATTATATAATAAATCTAAAAATAATAAAAATGTTAAAAAGACTAACGATACAATCGATGATGTTAATAAATTATTTCAATCAAAAATTAAAAATATGTTGAGTAAAGATTTTAAAGTAGGCTGTTTTTTATCTGGAGGTATAGACTCAGCTTTAATTGCATCTATTGCACAAAAAGTTAGTAAAAAAAAAATTGAAACATATACTCTAAAAACATCTTCAAAAAACTATGACGAGAGTCATAATGCAAAAAAAATCGCACAATATTTAGGAACAAATCACAATACCTACAAAGTAAAAAAAAAAGATATTTTATCTTATGTTAACAACATGCATAATTATTATTCCGAGCCATTTGGTGATAGTAGTCAAATACCATGCTTTCTTTTAAGCAAGTATGCAAAAAAAAAAATTAAGATATTATTAACAGGAGATGGAGGAGATGAAATATCTGGAGGTTATAATAGGTATTTATATTTTAAACGATATCATAATGCATTTACTAGAAATATCTTTGTAAAAACACTATTAAAATTATGTATTTCTGTAATTTATCAATTAAATAAAACATTAAATATAAATATCTTTAATATCTGGAATTTAAATTCTAAATTAAGAAAATTAAAATCTATCATAAATGTTAAAAATTTTTTTGATTATTATGATATTTCTATTAGTCAAGGAGGTTATGATGCAAAATATTTGAAATCTTCAAGTACTATAGATGTTAAAAAATACTTAAATAAAAAAAAATATACTTTTAAAGATTTAATGTATTTAGATCTCAAATTATATTTTCCAGATGATATACTTTGCAAAATGGATAGAGCCGCAATGTATCACAGTATAGAAAATAGAACACCTTTTGCTAATCATAAAATAATAGAAAGAGTTTTTAAATTGCCATCAAATCTCCTAATAAAAAAATCTAAAACTAAATTTATACTTAAAAAATTATTAGGTTATTATTTACCAGAAGATCATATTTCAAATGTTAAAAAAGGATTTTCTATACCAATGAGTTTTTATCTAAAAAACTATTTATCTAAATGGGGTGACGAAGTTTTAGATATTAAAAATCTTTGCAAACATGATTTATTTAATAATGAATATCTAACTTTAAAATGGATGAGTTTTAAAAAAAATAAAAATGACACAAATTATCACCAATTATGGAATATTTTAGTTTTGCAAAATTGGATTAATAAACATTGACTACTTATTTATCAATTTATATCTATTTATCCATTATTTCTCTAAGTGAAATTAAATTAAGTGAAAATACTAAAAGAAGTTATTTCTTTTTGTTGTTTATATTTATACTGCTATTTATTTCTGGAAGACATCATGTGGGCGGTGATTATGTTACCTACATAAATATTTTTGATAAAATAAAAATCGAACCAGAGGCTTTTGCTAAATTGCAAGGACTTAATTATATTATTCAAATTCTTCACAAACTTAATCTAAACTACTTCTTTTTCAATTTTGTATGTGCATTAATTTTTTTGACTGGAATATTTAGATTTTTAAATATTTCAAATGAAAGATTATTTGTTTTCATTTTATTGATACCAACAATGATCTATGTTGTTGGTATGGGTTATACCCGACAATCAGTATCAATAGGTCTTTTGTGTTATGCAATTTACTATTGGTCGGAAAATATGAATGTGAAAAAATATATTTTCTTTATTCTTTCAGTGTCAATTCATATTTCTAGTATAATATTTATTTTTTTACTTTTTTATAAAAGTTATGAAAAAATTAGAATTCCTAAATTATTAATATTAACTTCTATGAGCACAAGTATTTTATTTTTATTTTATTACTTGTATTTTAACAATTTTGATAATTTGTCTTCAGCTATGAGTTTAGATATTATGATTATAAAAAATTCACCTTTAAAATTTTTAAAATTTTTAGCACATACTGTGCCAATTTTCGTATTTTTAATTTTTAGAAAAAAGTTTAATAAAGATAAAAAAATATATCCTTTATATTTTTTCTTTATAGTTTCAGTAGTATTTGTAATTGTTCTAATGTTTATTTTTAATCAATTAACAGAGCAGTCAAGTTATATAGATGTTATCGCGGATAGAGTTTTGTTGCCCTTTTTGCTTATTGAGGCTTTAATCTTTGTAAGACTTTATTCTCTAATAAATTTAGAATATAAATTTTTATTTAAAATATTAATTTTATTTTATTTTGGCCTGATGTTATTTGTTTGGTTAGAATTTGCAGATAATAGTTTTGCTTGGCAACCTTATAGATCTATTTTTTTAGAATGGTAATTTTTATTTTTTCAAAATCTTCTTGGAATGTTTATAATTTTAGAAAAAGTTTAATAAAAAGACTGGTTAGTGATAGACATAAAGTTTTTGTTATTGCTAAGAAAGATAGAAACGCAAAGAATCTCAAAAAACTTGGATGTAAATTTATAAATTTAAACTTTGAAAATGACTCATTTAATTTTTTAAAAGATTTTGTAACTTTTGTAAAAATATTGGCCATAATTAAAAAATTTAAACCAGATCTGTTTTTAAATTTTAATATTAAGCCGGTAATTATAGGAAGTATAATTTGTAATTTTATGAATATTAAAGTTGTTAATACGATAACAGGATTGGGCAATTCTTTTTTAGGAAGTTTATTATTAAAAAAGATTGCTATATTTTTATATAAAATTGCAATTTCTGATAATAATAAAGTTGTTTTTCATAATTATGAAGATAAAAAAATATTTTTAAAAGAAGGTATTTCTAAAAATTTTAATTCTTTTGTAGTGATGGGTTCAGGTGTTGACACTAATTATTTTAAGTATTCAAAATTATCAAAAAAAAAAACTATTTTTCTTTTTGTGGGAAGATTTTTATGGAACAAAGGAATAATGGAATTTATTAAGGTTTCTGATCATTTTAAAAATAATAAAAACATCTTATTTTATACAATTGGCGAATGTGCGGATAATATAAAAAATGGTGTAACTAATAGTTTTTTAGAAAGTTTAAAAAAAAAATATAATTTTAAGTATTTTAAATTTACTAAAGATGTAAGACCTATAATCAAAAAAAGTACTTGTGTAGTTTCAACATCATATAGAGAAGGAGCCTCAAAGGTTTTATTAGAATCTGCTTCAATGGGCCGGCCTATAATCTCTTCCAATAATTCTGGTGCAAAAAATATAGTTTTTAATGATTATAATGGATATACATTTACTTTAAGTAACAAATTAAGTTTAAAGAATAGAATTAATAAATTTTTAAATCTTTCATTTAAAAGAAAACAAAAAATGTCAAAAAATAGCAGATTTTTAGCAACTCAAAAATTTGATGAGAAACTAGTAATTAGTAAATATTTGGAAATAATCACGTAAGTAAATATGAAAATTGTTGTTATAGGTATGGGATATGTTGGATTGCCACTAGCACTTCTTCTTTCAAAAAAAAATAATGTAATAGGATATGATATTAATTCTAAAAAAATTAATCAACTGAAGAGGAGTATTGATAATACTAATGAAGTTGAAAAAAAAATCTTTAATAAGGCTAAAAAAATATTCTTTACTAATGATACTTCTTACCTAAAAAATTCTGATTTTTTCATAATTGCTGTACCAACTCCGATAAAGAAAAATAAAGAACCTGATCTTAGACTGCTAAAAAAAGCTACAATTTTAGTAGCTAAAAATATTAAAAATCAAAGTGTAGTAATATTGGAGTCTACTGTATTTCCAGGAACTACTGAAAATATTTGTGTTCCGATAATTAAAAAAATTTCAAAACTTGAATATATTAATAAAAATTCATTTAAAAATAATGTTAAGGGTTTTTATTGTGGGTTTTGTCCAGAGAGAGTAAACCCAGGTGATAAAGAACATACTATTGATAAAATTACTAAAGTTATTTCAGGTTCAAACCAATATGCAATAAAAAAAATTAATAATTTATATAAAAGTATTTGTAAAAAAATTTATATATCTAATTCTATTAAAACAGCAGAGGCTGCTAAAATTATTGAAAATACACAAAGAGATATTAATATAGCTCTTATCAATGAATTATCAAAAATATTTAAATTACTTAAAATAGATACTAGAGAAGTGCTTGCAACTGCAGGCACAAAGTGGAATTTCTCAAAATATTTTCCAGGAATGGTTGGAGGGCACTGCATTGGTGTTGATCCATATTACCTAACATATAAATCAAAAAGTGTAGGTTTTAAACCTAATGTAATATTGGCAGGAAGAAAAATTAATGATGGTATGAGTAATTATATTTTAAAAAATATTTTAAAATTATATAAAAAAAAAAATATAAATTATATTAAATCTAAAATATTATTTGTCGGATGTTCATTTAAAGAAAATGTTACTGATACAAGAAATAGTAAATCAATTGAATTAATAAAAAAATTACATAAATTGAGAGCAAAGGTAGATATTATGGATCAGGTAATTAATGAAGATAAAATTATTGGCATAAAAGTTTTAAAATCATTTAAAAATTTAGATAAAAATTATTATGACACTATCATTTTTTCTGTCACTCATGATAAACTTAAACATACGCTTAAAAAAAACTATAAAAAATACTTGAAAATTAAAAAAAATATTGTTGTAGACATAAATGGTTTTTTACCAAAAGAAGACTCAGATTTTAGATTATAAATAAAATGATATATTTTAATAATTATATATATTTATTAATTTGTATCATGCCTGCGTTATTGGTAACAGGTCCATTTCTTTCAGATTTTGCAGTAAGTATAATTGCAATAATCATTACAGCTTCTATCATAATGAAAAAAAAGTATTTTATATTTAAAAACAAGTATTTTGTTATTTTTATCATTTTCAATTTATTTCTTATAGCAAGATCATTTTTTGCATATGATCCAATATTTTCATTAAAAGTTACATTATTTTATTTTAGATTTGCATTATTTAGCATTGGCATTGCATATTGTTTTTATCTATTAAATTCAAAATCATTAAATAAATTTTATTATTGTTTGATTATTACATTTATAATCGTCGTTCTTGATGGATATTTTCAGTATTTCTTTGGATATAATTCTCTAGGCTTAACTCGTTTTCATGAATATAGGTTAAGTGGTTTTTTTGGACCTGAATTGATATTGGGTAGCTATGTTTCTAAAATGTTTCCAATGGTTATGGTATCTTTTTTAATATTATATGAAAATAAAAAATATTTTTTCTTTAAAATTTCCCTGCTTGTTCTTTTATCTGTTTTACTTGTATTGTTATCAGGTGAAAGGGCTGCTTTTTTTTCTATCGTACTTTTTTGTATTATTTTCATCACATTGACAGATCTAATAAAGTTTAAATTAAAAATTTTTGTATTAATTGCATCAATTATTACACTCATGACTGCCATAACTTTTGATGAAAAAACTAAATCAAGATTTCTAGACCAAACAATCTATGCTTTTTATGGAGGAAAAAATTACTCAACTCAAGAACAAAAAGATACTGCTTTAAAAAATGCCAAAAGTAAGAATCAACTAGTTATTTTTACCCATGACACTCATAGCCATTATATGTCAGCGTATAAGATGTTTCTTGATAATAAGTTTTTTGGCAAAGGGGTTAAAATGTTTAGAAAGTTGTGTTCAAAAAAAGAGTTTGAATATGATGAATGGTCATGCACTTCACATCCTCATAATACTTATTT
>Ga0181564_10000696_pt1 | contig 29844 bp, 25 predicted proteins | sample 011ome_24_FD_134512 | JGI IMG/M metagenome (GOLD analysis project Ga0181564, IMG submission 134512) | Coastal salt marsh microbial communities from the Groves Creek Marsh, Skidaway Island, Georgia - 011513CT metaG (megahit assembly) | ecosystem: Environmental > Aquatic > Marine > Intertidal... | reverse complement strand
TTCAAGCACAGAGCTTACAAAATGATCATAGGTTAGGTGAGCATTTACTTGTAAGAGCAAATGCTTAGTATTCTGACTTAGTTCAATTTTAGTTACATCTAAAGGTACAGATGTAGCATCTCGAACCGTATTCCTCTCGTTGAGAAATTCCTCAACCAATGTCGCCAATAAAGGGTGTAATTCATTCACTGAAATCTGTTAGAGCCTAATTGTGTAACCGAGTAATCAACCCCGATGTTCTATTATTTAATTATTGTCTAAAATAGGAAATCCATAGGTAGATTTCCTATTTTATAGTGTTAACTATACCAATTTAAAAAAGCCTGAAGAATATCTTGGCTTGATCTAAAATACCTGTTGAGCATGGCACCAACCAAAGAAAAAATTATATACACCTACACAGATGAAGCTCCAGCCCTAGCTACCCACTCTTTTTTACCTATAGTGGAGACCATAACCAGAGCAGCTAAGGTCGAATTAGAACTCAGAGACATTTCCCTAGCTGCTAGAGTTCTTTCTCAATTCCCAGAATTTGTTACACCAGAACAGGTGGTGAGTGATGACCTAGCTGAATTGGGTGAGCTAGCAAAGACACCGGAAGCTAATATAATCAAACTACCCAACATTAGCGCCTCTATCCCTCAACTTATGGCGACTATAAAAGAGCTCCAAGAGGCTGGTTTCGCTATACCTGACTACCCTACTAATGCGAACTCACCAGAAGAAATAGATATAAAACATAGATATGACCGTGTTAAAGGAAGTGCGGTAAATCCTGTATTACGCGAAGGTAATTCTGATAGACGTGCACCAAAAGCGGTCAAAGAATATGCACAGAATAACCCTCATAGAATGGGTGAATGGTCAAGTGATTCGAAAACCTCTGTTGCAACAATGACCAATGATGATTTTGCTCATAATGAAAAATCAGTGACTGTTTTAGAAGATGGAAATTTCCGTATTGAACATGTAAATGAAGACATGGAGGTTACCGTACTTAAATCTAGAACACCTGTTCAAAAAGGTGACATTCTGGATGGAACCTTTATGAGTGTAAAAGCACTAAGATCTTTTTTGAGGGAACAAATTCAAGCAGCAAAAGAACAAAATGTATTGTTCTCTATCCACATGAAAGCCACTATGATGAAGGTTTCTGACCCCATTATTTTTGGACATGCTGTTGAAGTTTTTTTCAACGAAGTATTTCAAGAACATTCTTCACTACTTGATAAGATTAATTTGAACCCCAGCAATGGATTAGGTGATTTATATAACAATATAAATAAACTGTCTTCTTCGGAACAAAAGAAACTAAATGAGGCCCTAGATAAAGCTCTAGAGCATGGCCCTGAAGTTGCCATGGTGGATTCTGATAATGGTATTACCAATCTACATGTTCCAAGTGATGTGATCATTGATGCCTCTATGCCTGCAATGATTCGTACGTCTGGAAAGATGTGGGATAAAAATGGGCAAACACGCGATACATTAGCGGTTATTCCCGATAGCAGTTATGCCTCCGTTTACCATGAAGTGATAGAGGATTGTAAGCGACACGGTGCCTTCAACCCATCTACTATGGGAAGTGTGCCAAACGTGGGATTAATGGCCCAGAAAGCAGAAGAATATGGCTCACATGACAAAACCTTTGAGATTCATCAATCGGGCACCGTTCGAGTCGTTACTGACGATGGCCAGGTAATGATGGAACATCAGGTTGAAAAGGGTGATATATGGAGAGCTTGCTTGGTTAAAGATGCCGCCATCCAAAACTGGGTCCACTTAGCCGTAAATCGTTCTAAAGATTCCAACACTCCTGCTATATTCTGGTTAAATGAAAAGCGAGCACATGATGGGCAACTAATTAGTAAGGTTCGTACTTACCTCAAAAAGCATGATACTACAGGTCTTGAACTCAGTATACTATCCCCCCGCCAAGCGACTGCGTATACTCTCAAGCGACTTCGTCAGGGTCTTGATACTATTTCAGTAACTGGAAATGTGTTACGGGATTACCTAACTGACCTCTTCCCTATTCTTGAATTAGGAACAAGTGCAAAAATGCTTTCTATTGTTCCTCTGATGAATGGCGGTGGGTTGTTTGAAACCGGTGCCGGTGGATCAGCTCCTAAGCATGTACAACAATTTAAAAAAGAAAACTACTTACGCTGGGATTCATTGGGTGAATTTCTAGCGTTAGCAGAGTCCTTAGCCCATTTAGCCAAAACGTTTTCTAATGAACGCGCTTTGATTCTATCTGAAAGTTTACACCTTGCTAATAGTACCTTTCTTCGCGAAAACAAGTCTCCAACACGTAAGCTAGGCGGCATTGACAACCGTGGTAGTCACTTTTATTTAGCTATGTATTGGATTGAGGAATTAGCTAAACAAAAAACAGACACTGCTTTGGCCTCTATGTTTGCAAATATACATCAGGAACTAAAGGATAAAGAAGAAACAATTGTCTCTGAATTAATCGGTGTACAAGGTAAAAAACAAGACATTAATGGGTACTATTTCATGGAAAAAAGCGTTCTAGATGTAGCCATGCGCCCAAGTAGCACGTTTAACTCCATACTTGATAAAATTGAAATCCACTAACAAACAACTTTTCAAAAGGTATATATATATGAATAAACCAAGTAGTGATAAGCCCAAAAGAGGTCTTACCAAACTGCTTGGTTATGGATCAAAATTTTTGTTCGTTTTATTTCTAGGTCTTAACAATGTACTAGACTTAAAGGCTCAAGCAATAGATTCCTATCGTTATTTGGCACAAAATAAGATTCCGAAAGGTTTTGATGTAGATTTTAAATGGATTCAAGCAAATAAAGATTCTGCTCTTTTAACAGTTTTCTTATCTATACCCCATCAACAGTTATCCTTTGAGAGACAGACTGATAGTAGCTATGCCGCACGCTATCAATTAAACGTAGAAATCTACAAAGGATTTTATGAAGACGAGAACACTAGAGAATTAGCTGAAAGAATTTTCATTGGTGACACGGTCATTGTTAATCAGTACGACCAAACCCTAGACCCCAACGAGTTTACCCAGGTGCTAACGACTCTATCACTACCTTTAGATGAGTACACCATTCACATGGATTATAACTATTTAAAGGGTTGGCCTGCGATTACAGGAATACAAATAGATTCAAAAAAACTTGAACGGCTCAATCCAAACAGGCGGAGAACTAGAAACCCTAATTATAAAAGCACCACATTCAAGCAATATGTTCCTAAAGAAATACTTCGAGAAATTGGGTTACAATTATATCCCCCTAAAGCCCCACTTCCCCTCTACTTGTTTAATGCCTCAGAAGGTACCACTACAAATGCTAACATAGCTTTTTTAACAAAAGAAGAAACGAAAAGTGCTAAATGGATTGGGTCTGCCAACCGGGTAATCTTTAGTGAAAAATCCTACCTTGGAATTCCAATTTTTGCACTAGATTCCTTATCCAGTTTTGAGTTGGCTATTTCCACTAAATCAACACCCGCGTCTGTCTTAAGTACGAAAACTATTCAACGGTCGGAACTACCCATCTTTGATTTGGGCCTACCGTTAAGCAACCAACTCCTTGAGAGTACTTCGATATTTCATACACAATTCTACCTGATTGAACTTGAGACAGAAATTTTAGAGAATAAGGGGTATAATTTAGAGCTAAAATCGAATGATCAAGTGATTTATTCATTGAATTTCGAGACCTATTGGCAAGATATGCCGACCAGCCTTTTACAACTTGATGTTGCTATAGAAATGCTTCGTTATATAATGCCCGAGAAGATGATTGAAGATGTTTTAAAGAAAAATCAAGAAGAAAAACTAAGTTGGTTTAATTCATTTTGGGAATCAAAAGATCCTATTCCGACGACTGCTAAAAATGAATTAATGAGCGAATACTATCGTAGAATTGATTACGCTTTTGACCATTACTCGACTACAAGTAAACCCGAAGGGTACGATTCTGACCAAGGTCAAATCTACATTAAAATCGGACCACCTAGAGAAATTGTGCGTAGTTTTCCCACTAACGGAAGGGTTATTGAGGAATGGATTTACCCAAATAGAACTTTTGTATTCACAGCAAGTTCAGGCTTTGGAGATTTCACTTTAATTAACGCAAATCAGGAGAATTAATATTGAGCACTAAGCCTCGTTTAGTTGTCTCAATTGGTGACCCAAATGGTATTGGTCCTGAAGTTAGCTTAAAAACGCTCTTAAACATTGATTTATCTCAATCCACTCCAATTTTAGCTGCTCCTCACCGCCTTGTTCATAGACTTATCAAGGATCAAAAAAGTTATTTCTCAACATCATCCAATCCACTGCCAACCCTTCACTATATAACAGATGAAAGTGAGATAGTTGAAGGAGCTATTAATGTGTTTGAGTCCTTTGACTCTTGGTCTGACTTAGATTTTTCTAGTAGTTACTATGGGCAAAATAATTCGTTGGCTGGAAGGTTAAGCATGCAATCGGTAGATACAGGGATTAAACTCTGCCTAAACAAACATGCACAAGCCCTGGTTACCGCTCCTATTTCAAAAGAGAGCATTCACCTTGCAGGATATTCTATACCAGGACATACCGAATATTTGATGGAAAAATCGGGCGCGGATGATGTGGTCATGATGCTTTCTGGTAAGGGGTTAAATGTGTGCTTACTAACCACTCATGTGCCATTAAAATCGGTGGTTGAACATATTGATCAAACGACCATTCAGTCTAAAATTAGGGTTATTTGTACTCATTATAACACTTACTATCCAGACCGAATACCGAAGATAGCTTTATTAGGTATAAACCCTCATGCAGGGGACGGTGGAGTACTTGGCACAGAAGAGCAGGAAATCATGGCTCCTGTTCTGCGATTCTTTCAAGATGACCCAACAGTCGAGCTAACAGGTCCCTTTCCCGCTGATGCTTTTTTTGGCAGAAAACAATTTTTAGAGGTTGATGTTGTTCTTGCAGCACACCATGATCAAGGCTTAGCCCCATTTAAATTATGGTCTATGGGAAAAGGGGTAAATTGCACCCTAGGATTACCGTTTATTCGCACTTCTCCGGATCACGGAACTGCCTTTGATATTGCAGGAAAATGGATTGCCGAACACGACTCCATGTTAGAAGCATATAATGTGGCAGTAGCTTACCTAACACGTGCAACGAAACCAAGCCAAGCATAATGAACGAAATCCAAAAAAAGCCAATCTACTCAAAACTTGCTGAGATTTATGATCATATTATGAGTGATGTAGACTATGCTTATTGGGCAGAATATATAGATGATCTATTGCATCAACACCATCCAGAGCCAACTGCGATAACCGAGCTCTCTTGTGGAACGGCCTCCTTGACCTTAGAATTAAGTAAATTAGGGGATTACGACTTACAAGCTTGTGATGCATCCCGAGATATGGTTCGAGTTGGTAGTAAAAAGCTTAATGCTTTAGCTCAACCTATTCCCTGTTTTGAGGCAGCATTTGATGATTTATTGTCAATTAGAGAACAAGATGCCCTAATAAGTGTGTTTGACAGCGTTAATTATTTGTTACAACCAGAAGAAATTGAACATTTTTTTTATGAAGCAGCAAAATGCTTAACAATAAATGGCCTGCTAATTTTTGATTTTTCAACACCAAAAAATTCTATTGAAGCCGTACAACATTTGAATGAGATCGAAGGTGACTACAATAATATCCGTTACTATAGAACAAGTTCCTTCGATCCTAAACAAAACATCCATACCAATTCTTTTGAAATTATTGATCGCAGTCGAACAGCTAATCAGGTATGGATTGAAGTGCATCAACAAAGAGCCTACGAACTGGTGCAGATAAAGAAACTACTGGATAAAAGTCCCCTAAAAGCATTAGCTTTTTATGATGCCTTTTCCTTTAATGAAGCAAGGTCCACATCAACCCGAATAACCGTTGTAGCCAGATGTCAGAAGCCATAGTTCAATTAAAAAACGTTTCGTTGAATTACGACCACCGAAGTATTTTAATCGATGCTAATTTCAAATTAGTTCAACAAGAGTTTGTGTATTTAATTGGCCCAACAGGTGTGGGAAAGAGCAGTATTTTAAAATTATTATACCGAGATGTAATTGCACAATCAGGTGAAGTTGTGGTGAATGGTTATCAATTAAATAACCTGAAAGGCAAAAAAATACCTGAACTCCGGCGCAGTATGGGCATTGTTTTTCAAGACTTCCAATTGCTAATGGATCGTAATATTTTTGAAAATGTGGCTTTTACTCTACATGTCACAGGCTTTCCTTCGTCAAGGATACCGGCAAAAGTAAATGAATTACTGGCTCTAGTCGGTCTTAGCCATCGTTTTAAACAAATGCCACAAGATCTTTCAGGTGGAGAGCAACAACGAGTAGTTATCGCTCGTGCTTTGGCAAATGAACCTCGACTATTACTGGCCGATGAACCCACTGGAAATTTAGACCCCGATGCCTCAAGAGAAATCATGGATATTCTATTGGGAATACACAAAAGAGGCACTGCCATTCTAATGGTTACCCATGATCATAGCCTTGTTAAAAAATACCCAAGTCGAACGGTCATGCTGAAGGACGGAAAAATTAATGATTTGGATATCTAGGCAGCTTGTATCATATATTTTAAATTAAGTATTTAGTAGTATTATTCTTAAAATCTCTGCACTCCAATAGTGGCTATAGCACCACATAAAGCTTAGCAAATTAAGCCATCATTCAGAGCTAAATAAACTCAATCATGATTACCCAAGAACAAGATCGATGGACTCAGTTTATTCGGAACACTGCCCTTGAAATGGGCTTTGATGCCATTGGATTTGCTCAGGCAACCTATTTAGAAGATGACGATAGACGACTTAGCAGTTGGCTTGAACAAGGACGTAATGGGACCATGTCATGGATGGAACACAATCATGACAAACGAGTTGATCCACGTCTACTTGTTCCAGGTACTCAAAGCGTTATTTCCCTATTAGTGAGTTATCATAGAAAAGATGATCACAGCCAGTCCAACAAAGGTGTATCATTTGCTAGATATGCTCAGGGAAGAGATTATCACCGAGTGATCAAAAAAAAACTCAAACTACTTTACCAACGTATTCAACAAGAAATACCATTAGTAGAGGGACGCTATTTTGTGGATTCAGCACCAGTACTCGAAAGAAGTTGGGCTCAACGGTCGGGCCTAGGATGGATTGGTAAAAATGGCAACTTACTTAACAAACAGTTAGGCTCGTACTTCTTTATCGCTGACATGCTGTTGAATATACCCTTGTTATATGATCATCCTACCACCGATCATTGTGGCTCATGTAGGCGTTGTATCGACGCCTGTCCTACCGATGCTATCTACGAGCCCCAAAAAATTGATGGAGCTAAGTGTATTTCTCACTGGAATATTGAACATGATGGAGAAATACCGTCGTTCTTTCAGGAAAAAATAGGGAATTGGATTTTTGGCTGTGATATCTGCCAAGAGGTTTGCCCTTGGAATAGAAAGGCGCTTTTGGGGCATTGGCCAGAATTCCAACCCAACGATAATTGGATGTCTCTTACTCCGCTAGAATGGACCCGTATCAGAGAAGAAGAATACGAGGAATATTTTAATGGAACAGCTGTTCGTCGAGTCAAATACAAGGATTTCCTACGAAATGCTACCATCGTGTTAAAGAACCATCAATAATCTTGGATGGTATCCTTCATGTACTTATATAATAATTCTCTGGCTCTAAATATATGAGCCTTAACAGTACCTAATGGTATATCCATCTCCTCGGCAATTTCTTGATAGCTTTTCTCTTCGATATGCCGTTTTAGTATGACCTCTCGATATTTTTCAGGTAATTGACCAATAGCCTCATGTACTTTATTTTTCCGCTCCCGCCTTATCATGGGCTCATCAGTGAAACTATCTTCATCCGCTAGCTGAATAGTAGCATGCGTATCATCGGAATCATCTGCATGAATACTAAGAGTTTCAAGCTTTTTCTTTCGCAAATAATCGATGGTATGATTCGTTGCTATTCGATAAAGCCAAGTCGAAAATGCGTAATCGTTCTTGTAGTTTTTCAAGCTTTTAAATGCTTTTAAAAAAATATCTTGAACTAAATCCTCTGCAAAATCTGAATTTCGGATCATTTTACGAACATGGAAATAAAGAGGCTTTTGATATTTTTGAGTTAACTCAGAATAAGCTTTTTCATCTCCCTTAACAGCCAATACTACCCAATGATCATCTTGTAATGAGCTACTAGAGGCATCTTGACGGGTGGTATGTTCGGGGTTATGGCTCGACATAGTACTTAACTTAGCAGTATACCGTGTCTAATTCCACCACTAGACACAATGAATTCTTTAACGCTTGCGTATCGAAGTACCCCTTCTAGTATGAGTAAGCCAGCTAAAAATACGTCTGCTCTACCCTTCATTACTTCGGGATGTAATTCAATCAATTGTTCGTAAGTATGCAAACTGAAAATCTCAATACTCTTGGCTAATTTGTCGGTGTTTAGTCGATAATTATTTATTCGGGTTAATTGATAAGGAAAGAGCTGTTGATCAATAGCTGCTAATGAGGTAGCTGTGCCAGAGACAGCAACTACCTGTGTATTAGGAGGTAATCGCAGTTTCGTTGACTCCAATAATGCTTCTATTGAATACCTGCACTCTCCAATCTCTTCTTGATAAGGGGGATTGTGAAGCAGATAACGTTCATTGAACCGAACACATCCCATATCAACTGAAATTCCACCTAGCCATTGAGATGAGTCGCCCACAGCTAATTCGGTACTACCCCCACCAATATCTACTACTAATATGGAATTTGATTCTACCTTCGTTTGACTGATCGCTCCTAAATAGGTGTATTTTGCTTCTTCTTCCCCACTCAGTATCTGAATTTCAAATCCTACAATTTCCTTGACTAGTGACAAAAATTCGTTTTTATTAGCCGCATCTCGAACTGCACTTGTCGCCGTGACCCGTGTTTTTTTGAGTACTCCATCACCATAGGTTTGAATAATCTCGGCATACTCCTCTAATACCTCAAGAACCCTATCTATACTCTGCCTAGCAAGAACACCGTTAGAATCTACCATAGCACCCAATCTAGGCAAACGCTGCACTTCTTCATGTACCTGCAATCCTAGTTCTGTTTGCCCGGCAATGAGTAGAAAAACAGAATTAGTGCCTATATCAATTGATGCTGTATACAATAGATTATGCGATTAAAGAAAAGCTTTTATGGTTAGAGAAAGCTAGAACTAACATGATTGAAAATGCTACTGAATTTAGTAAACCACAGGCTTTAACCAAAGTGCAGACCACTCGCCTAACTCATTTTGCTTACGTATAGTGAACTCGTCTCGAATGACCTGATCTGTGAACAAATCTATGTCTATGCTCAGCAAGCCAGATATTAGTAATGAACCATCTTGTTTAAGGTATTTTTTAAATACAGGTACTAGTTCTCTAAGGGCAATGGTATTAATATTAGCTAAGATAATATCAAATTTTTGAGCTGGATTAATTTGTTCCATACTTCCAAAATGAGCTTTGAAGTTAACTACCTCATTTTTCTCAATATTTTCGGCTACATTTTCAACACTCCAAGGATCTATATCAAAACCCTCTATAGAGCTCGCTCCTAGCTTACTGGCTGCTATTCCTAAAATACCCGTTCCGGTGCCAGCATCTAAAACCGTATCCATTTTTTTTACGGCAGATGGTAACCAAGATAGCAATAGCCTAGTTGTTTCATGGGTGCCTGTTCCAAAAGCCATTTTAGGATCAATCATGATAGGAATAGACGCTGAGGGAATTACTTTTTTATTCCAACTAGGATACACGTAAAAGGGTCCAATTATCTGGGGCTGAATACTCTTTTCCCATTCCTCATTCCAATTCTTTTGTTGTATGATTTGCTCAGCGACTATAGTTAACTCCGGTAGAGTCGCCAAAAATTTCTTTAGCGCTGTTTGCACATTAGACCAAATGGAATGTTCAATGTATGCCTTAAGTAGATCTTCAGTTTCATCGAAGCCTGAAAATCCCCATTCGTTAAGCTCAGCAATAATGAATGAGGGGTCTGTATTGTGCAACTGAAGCTGAAGCTCTATATAGGCTTGATTCATGTAAATAATCCTACGCCTGAAGGCGCTCTATTAGTCTAGCTGAGGCAATCAACCTTTCTTCTTTGCATGCAGGTGCCATAAATTGTACTCCCATGGGCAAACCATTAGTATGAAATCCAATCGGCACATTAATCCCACCAATACCTGCTAAATTAGCCGAAATAGTATAAATATCGTTGAGATACATTTGCACCGGATCATCTAATTTACTTCCGACAGGAAATGCGGTTGTAGGTGCAGTTGGACTTACAATGACATGAACCTGTTCAAACGCTTCTAAGAAGTCTTGTTGGATTAACCGTCGCACTTTCTGTGCCTTAGCATAATAAGCATCATAATATCCAGAACTCAGAACATAGGTACCCAGCATAATGCGACGTTTCACCTCCATTCCGAAGCCCTCAGTCCGGCTTAGTTTATACATCTTATTCAAAGCTGTATCTTCACTATCAAGCTTTTTTATTTCTTCTACCGAGGCTCTGTGACCATATCGCACACCATCATAACGAGCGAGATTACTGGAAGCCTCAGCAGTAGCCAATATATAGTAAGTGGAAATTGCGTATTCACTATGAGGAAGTTTAATGGGAACCAATGTAGCTCCTTCTGCCTCTAGCTGACCCATCATCTTCATTATTTCTTGATGGATTTCATTATCTAAACCTTCTCCGAAGTATTCCTCAGGTATACCTATACGCAGGTTTTTAGTTGGATTATCGACTGCATCCATATAATCAGAAACGGGCGCAGCAACCGAGGTCATATCATTTTTATCTTGACCGGCAATGCTGCCTAAGAGTAATGCAGCATCTTCAACTGAATTAGTTAATGGTCCGATAGAGTCAAATGAAGAGGCATAGGCAATCAAACCATATCTTGAAACTCTACCATAGGAAGGTTTAAGTCCTACAACACCACAATAAGCTGCAGGTTGACGTATAGAACCTCCTGTATCTGAACCAAGGCTGGCTTGTACAAAATGTGCCGCAACTGCTGCTGCACTGCCTCCGGATGAACCACCTGTTACATAATCCGTATTATGGGGGTTTCTTGCAGGACCGTGTATGGAATATTCATTGGTGGAACCCATAGCAAACTCATCCATATTGAGCCTTGCCAAAAATAATGCGTCGTCCTTGTGCATTCGATCAATGACAGTAGCATTATAGACACTCTTGAAATCACGGAGCATATTCGAAGCACAAGTAGCGGGTTTTCCAGCTTCGCAAATAGCTTCCTTTATTCCGACTACGGCCCCTGCTAAAGGTCCTGCGGTGCCTTCCTTAATTTTAGCTTCTATACGGTCTGCCCTCTCAAAGGCACCTTCTAGGTCAAGGTGGGTAACCGCATTAATAACTGTGTTATTTTTTTCAATGGTCGATAGGTGTTCTGCTACCAAATCTCGTAGCCGAAGTTCTCCATTGGCGATGCGTTTTTGAACGGATCGTATCGTTTGTTTAGACAAAATAACGCCTTCTTATTTCGCAGATTCTTTTTCTTCGTTTTTTACCGTCTCTTCAATATCGCGGGAAGTTTCTTCAATTTCCTTTTTAATATCTCGAGAGGCTTTTCTAAACTCTTGTATCCCTTGCCCTAAACCTTTAGCTAACTCTGGAATTCTCTTAGCTCCAAAGAAGACTAATATGAAGAGTGCAATGATAATAATTTCGGTTGGTCCTAATGAATTAAACATAAAAATATATATTCGTTAATTCGATGATGTATTTTAGCTAAGATAACAATATTTTCGGCACGAATTGAGTATAAAAAAAATTCTGGGAAAGACTTGAATTTTTAGCTACTCTCTCGTTTAATATATTATCAATCTTAACGTACGTAAAAAATTATGATTTGGACCGTTGAATTAGCCGCCGCTCTAGACGAGGCACCCTTTCCAGCAAGTCGAGAAGAGCTTTTAGAATGGGCAGAGAGAAATGGCTTACCTAACCAAGTTATTGTAAACTTGGAAGAACTCGAGGAAATCGATGAAGGTGAGGAGATCATCTATGAGGGCATAGAAGATATTTGGCCAGATTACATTAGAAAAGAAGATTTCTTTCACAACGAAGAAGATGAAGGATTTGACTACGATGATGTGTAACTAGCGTAATTCAAGCGCTATCTTTTGAGGTGGCGCTTGTTACCTATTGGCACATTATTCAATTTTACTGGTCAATAATCATTTATATTTGCAGGCGACACCTCAGCACTCACTCCATCTAGTTATTGTTCTCTGTAATCGCATACTTTCTGGAAAGTACTCTCCAAAAAAATAGCCATTACCAATTCATACAAGCGTTATTTTTCTATGAAAGTGTAGTCTAAAGGCGGTTTAACTATCTTATTTTTTTTACCTTTCAAATTCGATTTAACTTTTTTTTGATTGCATATATTTTCCGCTTTTGAGCACTAAGTGTATTTTTTTCTTTTTTTTCTTGGCTGCCAGCCTTGGTAGCTCACACACCTATGCCCAAAATTCAATACAAACCACAGAAAATATTGAGCGTAACTCAAACACTGCAAACCTAATCAGAAAAGTTCGCTTTAGTGGTAACTCAACCATAAAGGACAGAGTTCTAGAGGGACTGATTAAAACCCGGACAAACCGAGAGTTTCTCGCCATACCACGCTTCACACCTTGGTTGTACATTCATAATCTTAGTAGTGGACGTATAGGAGAAGACCCCTCCCTTCTCGACCGAACTGTGGTGGGGAATGATTTAGAAAGAATTCGCCTGTATTACGAATCACTTGGTTACCGTGATGTTGAGGTAGATACCACTATTGTAAACTTACGTGAAAATAAAGTTGAAGTATCATATATCATTCAAGAGGGCCCTCAGTATTTTATTGAGTCCGTAGGTTACACTGGATTTCCATCCAACTTATCCAAAGAGACAAAAACGCGCTTTTACTCTCGAAGTCCACTTACTAAAACAGCCATTAATGACTCAACTTTTCAATTATTTGAGGCCTACAATGCAACTGAACTTAGACAAGAACAAGAACGTATTTTATCTTTTTTAAAAAACAATGGATTTGCATCAGCCAGTCGTGACTCGGTTATTGCTTTTATTCAACCTGGTGAACAAAATCATAGTCTTAAAGCCCTATTTTATGTAGCTGCAGGACCTTCGTATAGATTTGGTGATGTTAATATTGTCTACAAAAACGCTCAGATTCCAAGCAATGAAGTAAGCAGTTTACGTTACAGTGCTGACAAAATTGTGCAGACGCCTACCTCCACCTCCACATTGGATGATACAATCCTTGTATCCAACCAAACCCGACCTGCGTCTATCAATCTCACAAAGACAATAAATCTACCCACAAAAAATCAAATTATACTTGATCAAATTGCTATTAAACCAGGAGGATTGTATTCGGAATCAGATTATTTACAGAGTATCAGGGAATTACAAAACCTAGGTATGATAACTATAAAACGCTTTGGATTATCCGAGTTTGGGATTAATCCTGATTTTAGCGCCGACATTATTCCGGTCTATATCGAGCTAGAAAGCATTACTCCACATCGCATTACCACAGAACTTTTCGGGATGAAGCGGTACGGATTCGGAACCGGTGTGGGTATTGATTATAGTAACATAAATGTAAACGGTCTTGCGGAACGGCTTAATATAAGTATGAACTCAAGTTTTGAATTTGTGAGTGAAGAAACTATACAGCAAATCACTCCAGAAGATCAGGTTCAATCCTCGCTATTTCGAAGTTACGAATTAAGGGGAGAATACACCCTACCCAGATTAGCACGTCCCTTTAGAGGCTTAAACGAGGTGCCTAATTTTGTAAGTGCACGATCAACCTATTCACTTTCATACAGCCGTTCCGATCAACTTTATTTTGACATAAATTCCGACTTACAATTCAATTATCGGCTAGAAGTGCCCCATTCTAATTCCAGACTCTCCACCCTTGATCTATTTGAATTAGATATTATAGATACTAATCCATCAACCGAATTTAAAAATAATCTAATTGATGAGTTTGGACAGAATAGCCTAGAATACATTCGTATCCTTCAAGATTTTGAGCCCCAAATTTCCTCAATTATTCGGTATAGTTTTAGGGATTACACCACGAGTCTAATTAAAAGAAATAACGGCTATTTCAGAGAATTTTCTCTATCGACAGGTGGAAATCTACCCTATTTAGTCGATCGATTTTTAGTCACCCCAGGTACTCTTGAAGGTGAATTACCCACCCTATTTAAACTAAGTGATAACCAACTGTTATATTCTCAGTTTGTAAAATTCACTATGGACCTTCGCCAATACATTCCATTAGCTTCAGGCACTATTTTATCGTATCGCCTGTTTGGTGGAATTGCGCATCCTTTCGGAAATAACACTTCTATTCCTCTAAACCGTCGCTTTTTCGCAGGAGGAAGCAATGATATAAGAGGCTGGGCTCCCTTTCAGTTAGGTCCAGGAACTATCAGTTCCGATCAAGTAACCATCAACGGTGGGGAAATTAAACTTGCGGCATTTGCTGAGAGTAGACAGGTTCTAATTCAAAACCTATTAGGCGCTGATTGGTACGGGGCCTTATATGCTGATGCAGGTAATATTTGGTATGGTCCTCGAAACGATTTTCGATCTCAGGACAACAAGGACCAATTGGAGCAAGGCCGGTTTTTACTCTCGAACTTTTATAAACAAATTGCACTTGGTACAGGATCCGGAATTCGTATCGACTGGGATTATGTGGTTATTCGCCTCGATTTCACTCTCAGAGCTCATGATGTGAATTTGGGATGGTTTAATGACAAGAAATTGTATTTTAGTTTTGGAATAGGTCACTCTTTTTAAGATTACATTATGAGTACATATAAGCGTATAAAACAACAATCCAAAATAGTCCTTCAATCTCGATTTTTACAAAATCTCAGTACACTGGAACGATATGAGTTTTTACAACTATGCCATCGTCGGACGTACAAGTCAGGGGAATATATATTTTATAGAAATGATCCAGGAACAGGAATGTATTTCATCGAAGACGGATCAGTTGAACTAACCGTCATGACAAGTCAGGAAGATGTTCAAGAAATACAGGATCAATCAAATGCTTTCTTACTAAGTTCACCTGATAGTTTTGGAGCTTTATCCATTGGGTACAACCTAAAGCGTAAAACTTCCGCACTATGTAAAACGGACTGTACCTTATTGGGATTTTTTAAGCCAGATTTCGAAGTACTAATGGATCGTCATCCTCAAATTGCTGTTAAGTTTTTGCAGATGTTAACGAATATAGCCCTTCGTCAACTAGAGACTGCGCTTACTACCATTGAAGAGAATCATGATCCTAGGATTGCCGCTCAAATAGAATTTGATGCCTACTACGATGACGAAAAGCTTGATTAATGAAAAAAGGCCAACTAATTGAGCTGCCCATTCATGGCACTGCATTTAAAGGTAAAGGTGTAGGTCGTTATGAGGAAAGAGCTGTTTTTGTAAAAGGCGCGGTCCCAGGTGATGTTGTGAAGGCACGCATCATCAAGAAAAAGAAAAACTTTCTAGAGGCCAAGTTACTTGAGATTATAGAAACCTCTGAGGACAGAATCACTCCAAAATGTCAACATGCAGGAGTATGTGGTGGATGTAGTTGGCAACAGGTACCATACGAAAAACAACTGGAGTATAAGCGCCAGCAAGTAGAAGATCATATTCGTAGAATTGGTAAATGCGACACCCTAGTGAATGATACCCTTCCATGTGAACAGCCTTTTTATTATCGAAACAAAATGGAATACAGTTTCAGCCCTCGGAGATGGCTAAGCGATGATGAAATTCATCGGGAAGAATTTGTCGATGATAGTGGATTTGCAGCAGGATTACATGCCCCTGGTCGGTTTGACAAAATTTTGAATCTAAGTGAGTGTCATTTACAGGATCCCGTATCTTTTAGACTCTTAGATTTCGTTCGAAACTATGCCTTAAAGCACAATATTGAGGCTTTTGATACCTTTGAGAAAACTGGATTCTTTCGGCATTTGGTTATTCGTAAATCATATCATACCAGTGATTTAATGGTTAATCTAGTCTGTTATTATGAAGATCAAGGTATTATCGAGGATCTATATGCTAAAATAATGGAACAATTCCCCTCTATAACCACCTTTATAGTCAGTATCAATGACCAACCAAACCCTACTGCAACAGGGCGTTATCAGTTTATCTTGCATGGCCCCGGTCACATAGAAGACCATATTGGTCCTTACCGTTTTACCATTGACCCAAAAGCTTTTTTCCAAACTAACACTGCTCAGGCAGAAGCCTTATACTCTGTGGTAGCAGATTTTGCGAACATACAACCAGCCGATGTGGTCTATGATTTATATTGTGGAGTTGGAACACTGAGTCTGTACCTTAGCAAACAAGCATCGAAGGTTGTAGGTATAGAATTGGTCGACGAAGCCATTGAAAATGCCCGAATCAATGCTTCAAAAAATGGGGTTGAACATGCTTTTTTTGTCAAAGGGGATATGAGAGACACCTTCAATGAAACCTTGATAGAGCAACATGGTCATCCTAATGTATTAATTACAGACCCACCAAGAGCAGGCATGCACCCAGACGTCATTACTCAACTATTAGATTTAAAAGCACCAAAAATAATCTACGTTAGCTGTGATAGTTCTACCTTAGCGCGGGACTTAGCATTACTGTCTGAAGCGTACAACATTGACGCTATTCAACCAGTCGATATGTTCCCACAAACTTATCACATAGAATCGGTTGCCGCTTTGACCTTAAAACTATAAACAAGGCGTTTATGAAAATGAGTTTGCCCAACTTCCGTTGCATTAAAGAATTTGATTATGGATTACCTTATGCTAGTTTCTCCTATTTTAAATCTATGATTACAGGGCTTCTTGTCATTCTAATTATGGCAGGATATTCTTTGGACATAGCAGCACAAAATGGCGAATTAAGGGGTACTATCACCGATCAAAAAACAGGCGAACCTCTTTTTGGCGCCACCGTCTTCCTGGTTAATTCTGACTTTGGCGCGGCCACCAATGTCGAAGGAGAATATGTACTCTCCAATATTCCCCCGAACACTTATAACATACGAGTGAGCTTCATAGGCTATCGTTCGCAAATCATCTACAATGTGGTAATTCGCTCCGAGGGGAACATAGATATCGACGTGCAATTGGAACAGGCTGAAATTGGATTGGATGAAGTAGTCGTTAGTGTGAATCCATTCACTAAACTTGAAACAACCCCCCTCTCCATACAGAATTTAAACCAACAAGAAATTGCTTCTTATCCTGGTGGAAATAATGATATAGCGAAAGTAATACAGTCATTTCCAGGCGTATCAGGTTCGGTTGCTGGATTTAGAAATGATGTAATTATTCGGGGTGGGGCCCCCAATGAAAATGTGTATTACCTAGATGGAATTGAAATTCCCACCATCAATCATTTTTCGACTCAAGGTAGCGCTGGCGGTCCCGTTGGTTTACTAAATGTATCATTCTTTGAAGGGGTCACTCTAAGTGCAAGTTCATTTGCTGCATCCTATGATAATGTTCTTAGTGGAGTATTGGAATTCGACCAACGAAACGGGAATACTAGAGAATTTGTCGGGAATTTCCGCCTAGGCTCCTCTGAGTCTGCCTTAACTTTTGAAGGACCACTATTTAAGGCAGATCAGTCCGAAGCACAAACCAGTTACATTGTAAGTGTACGGCGCTCCTACCTTCAGCTACTTTTCCAGGCTATTGGCCTCCCTTTTTTACCCGATTACTGGGACTACCAATACAAAATAACCCATCAAATAAATGCAAACAACGAATTGCTTTTTACGGGAGTGGGTTCCATTGACAACTCTTCAGTAAATGAACTGGATAGTTTTGACGCCGAACAAAAAGCCATTCAGGATCAAGTTCCTGTGCTAGAACAACAAAGTAACACCATTGGAATTCGATGGCGTCATAGATTTCCGGACAATAATGGACTAATGGATGTTATTCTAAGCCAAAATAGTCTTTACAATAAGTTTTCCCGATTTACAGATAACGTCATTGAGCAAGGCCTGTATTTTCAAAACGATGCCAATGAACGTGAACGTAAGTTAAGGCATCAAATCAAGCTTTTTTCTGGCCCATGGACCTATGCATTCGGATACTCTGTACAGCAAGTTGCCTACGATAATACCACTCAGGATTTAGTTAACAATAGAAATTTCGTCACTGATTTAAGCTTCATTCGATACGGTGCCCATCTTCAGGCATCTGCAAAAGGAATACGAGATAGATTACAATTTTCAGTTGGTCTAAGAGTCGACGATAACGATTTCATGAGAGATGGTGTGGGTTTATTTGGGCAAATTAGTCCACGAGTATCGTATTCTTATAAGCTCGATGCTGGCGGACAATGGAAGTGGAATCAGTCATGGGGAGTCTATTACAAAATCCCTCCATATACTATACTGGGATTTGAAGATAACATGGGTTTTTGGGCAAATAGAGAGGCTAAATACATTCGAAGTGAACACTTTGTTGGTGGTTTTGAGTATGTCATCGATGAATCCTCTCGAATCTCATTAGAAGCCTTTTATAAAAAATATTCTAATTATCCCGTCTCTGTGGACGATAAGGTATCATTAGCAAATAAAGGGGGCGGATTTGAAGTGTTTGGAAGTGAATTAATTCAAAGTAATGGATTGGGAAAAACACAAGGATTGGAATTATTATTTCAGCAAAAATTTACTGGTAAATGGTATGGAATTGCATCCTTTACCTGGTTCAAGAGTGAATTTAGTGGGAGTGATTTAGTATACCGACCCTCTCTGTGGGATAATCAATTCCTTATCTCTGCTTTAGCAGGATATAAACTCCGAAACAATTGGGAAATAAGCTCTCGATACCGGTATTTAGGTAGGGCTCCTTTTATTCCCACCAATTTGGAACAAACCTTAGAATTTTACCCTGCCATCATCAAAGACTACAGCTCTGTTGGACAGAATAGGCTAAATGCATACAATCAAGTAGATATACGGGTCGATAAAAAATGGAGTTACGCGGTGTGGAGTTTGGATGTCTTTTTTGAAGTGCAAAATATCTTGGGTAATGCAAATCCTGAGGAACCCAGCTATGGTTTGGATCGTGATGAAACCGGAGAATTAGTGATTCCAGAACGCTTAGTTCAAGTTAACACGAATACATCGGTGAATGTATTGCCTTCTATAGGTTTAGTGATCAATTTTTAAGTATATCGCTTATTTTAGCTCAGGCAAGTCACCCTTTGTACAACAAAAACCCAATGTTGATCAGGATAAATTCGGGTAAAAATGAGTGTTAGCTCTCCCCCGTCCTGAATACCGTATTTTTTCTTAATGGCTTGACTAGAGAGTGGATAATTCAACGTCCATATGTTGATATACTTAGATACGTTTGCTTTAATCCACTTTTTTAAAAGTTTATGAGAAGGAGGAAATCCATCCAGAATTTCAAAAATGCGTCCAGGGAAATGCTCATTCAAGTCTTCCGAAAAATATAGATGGGTATGACTGTTTAATTTCAATAACCCATATTCTAATGCAAGATGATCCATACATGCTAGTTTTTTTGTCCCAACCATAGGGTCATACAAATATGAGTTCAGGCTATCAGCACCCCCCTTTTCTTTTGTATGATTAGAAATAGAATCAGTAATAGTACTGATTCTAGCCAAAAAATCACTTTGTATGTATGGCACGCTCACCGGAGCAGGTCCCTGTCTATCAGCCAGAATAGCAAAACTTTGCTTGCCTTGTTCCACTCTTTCATTCTTCCTGATATCAACCGATTTATACCATACCTGCCCCTCATTATCAGCTTTCTGTTCTTCTGGTCTAAACCGAAAATGGTAGAGTAATTCTTTTAGCTCATTATTCACTGATACTGCATGTATACTATCAATAGGATATTCTATGGCTAGGATTTCATCGACATGTGCCATAGGCGAAGCCTTTACAACTAGCTGATCAACGCTTGAAGCAAATCGGTCCCACAACCTAAATACGTTAGGTTCAGAATCCGCTAATCCAGCTACTTTATTTCCTTGCACCCGTCTAGAAGGATCTATAAATAACGTTAGCGAAGACGAGGAAGCACATAGGTCTTCAAACTCAGGCGATACCAAGAAATCTTCCAGCCTCCCATTTACAACCTCAGCATCAATCCCCAAAATGGTAAAATTGTTCTGGGTAATCCTACACAAATGTTCATTGGATTCTATATACCAAAGTTTCATTCCTCTTTTTGCAAAAAAATAACTATCAACTCCCATTCCACCCGTACCGTCAATGATGATTTCAGTCTCTACTAATGTGGCTTTATAGCTTGCCGTCCACTCAGAAGAACTCTGCTCAACATGAATTGGTGGTGGATAAACGAGACCCTTGACTGATGACCAACAGGGAATTTTCTGTTGTACTTTTTTATGGCTGATCAATTGATCAATCAGAAACTCTTTTGGTAAGCTATTGGGAAACGACTTTGAAAGGATTAGTTCTTCTATTGAACCATCGCGAAAGGCCTCTAAGAAATCCGAATAATCGGAATTATATTCTGCTATTATAGATTCAATATCTTGTGAGTACATATGCTGCCTGATGTGATTTCCAGCTAATAATAAGATTTTTCGTACTCGACAACCTGTAAATATTACTCTTATACAAAGCTATGCATCAATCTCCTGATAAGGATGTACCTCTGCCCGACTCAAACACCGTTGGTATTGTTGGTGGTGGTATTGGTGGTCTAATGAGCGCATGTTTACTTGCTTCCGATGGCTATACGGTTAGTTTGTTTGAAAAAAATGCTCAAGTGGGTGGCAAAATGGATGAGCAACGTATTCAGGGTTACCGTTTTGATACTGGGCCTAGCCTACTGACCATGCCTTTTTTATTAGAAACTTTCTTTACTGCTTGCGGGGAGTCATTAGATGAATGGCTCACACTAAAAGAAGTTCATCCAATTTGTCGATACAACTATGCCGATGGCCAACACTTCGATTGTTATGACGATACCAATCTAACAGCCAAAGAAATCGATCGTATTGCTCCAAAAGATCGTCAAGCTTATTTGGATTTTTTGGTCTACATACGGCGTCTCTACGATAAGACAGCCGATGCATTTTTGTTCAATACACTGAGCAGTCTTTCCGATTTAAAAGGCCTTAACCTGTCTTCTTTCTTTAGTATTGATGCTTTCAAAAGCGTAAGCGATGTGATTGACGACCGTTTTAGCTCGCCCTATTTACGCCAGTTTTTTAAACGATTCACAACTTATAATGGCTCTTCCCCCTACTCAGCACCTGGAACCCTAAATGTAATTCCACATGTCGAGCTTAATATTGGAGGGTATTACATACAAGGGGGCATGCATACCTTAGTGAAACAGTTAGAGAAACTCGCAAATAAGTTAGGGGTCCAGTTATATACCCACTGTGATGTACGTAGGATCTTGGTAGACACAAGCAGAAGTAGAAAGAAAATTAAGGGAATAGAATATATAAACACTAAAAACCTGACCCCTAACACCCCCTCCTTCGACTCAGAGCAGCTACCCGTATCTAGATTTTATTGTAATAAAGTAGTCTCGAACAGTGACGCTTACGAAACCTACCAACACCTCCTGCCAAGTAGTGTACGCCCAACAATTCAACAACTACAAACCCGCTATTCTGAGCCATCATGCTCAGGTTTTGTCTTGTTACTAGGAATTAATCGTACCTACGACCAACTAAAACATCACAACATATTTTTCAGCGCAGACTATAAGCAGGAATTCCATGATATTTTTAACGACAAGCAACTGCCAGATGATCCAACTATCTATGTTGCCAATACCTCTTTCTCCGAAGCTGAGGACGCACCAAATGGTGGATCAAATCTATTTATTCTAGTCAATGCACCTTACCTCAATAAGTTGGCTGAAGATCCTAAAACACTAGATTATGCAAAAAAAATCATCTCCGAACTAGAAGAACGAGGGTTAACCAAACTATCAGAACACATTCAATATCAAGAGATACGATCTCCATTTCATTTTTACGACCGCTATCGATCGAACAAAGGCAGTATCTATGGAACCTCTTCTAATGGTCTTTTATCTGCATTTCTACGACCTAGAAACCGTTCCAAAACAATCGATGGCCTCTTTTTAACGGGTGGCTCAGTACATCCTGGAGGAGGTATTCCACTGGTCTTGCAATCGGCATTTAACGTCCAAAAACTTTTAAACACGACCTAACTCCTACCAATATTCCTGTCAACTAAGCTCCTATGCACTTCGTTTAAACCATTCCACCATAAGTTTAAGAGCATACTTTTAGGTTAAAGTACCTCGAGTTCATGTAACCTAATTCGATTACAAAGGTTGTTTTTTCCCGAGTTCACCTAGATGAACCACTTGAGCATCGGATAACTTTCCTTGGTTAATTTCAAACGTTACAACCGTTCTGTATTGCTGAAACCCTTGCTTTCCTGCTGCTCCAGGGTTCATGTAAAGCATGTTCTTACATTCTTTGTCCCTAACAATCTTCAAAATATGAGAATGGCCACAAATAAATAATTCAGGAGGGTTTTGCATAATTTCTTTTCGAATTGGCAGACAATATCTCCCCGGAATACCGCCAATATGCGTCATCCAGACATCTATTCCCTCACATTTAAACCGCAGATGGAGGGGATATTCTTGCCGTATGTCTTGCCCATCAATATTACCATAGACTCCTCGTAAAGGGGCAATTTTTTCAAGCTGTTCCGCTACTTTTAATGTACCAAAGTCTCCAGCATGCCAAATTTCGTCACAATCCGAAAAGTATGAACGTAACTGAGGATCGAAATAACTGTGTGTATCTGAAATTAAGCCTATTTTCATAATAAATTAGTATCATGTACTGTAAATTACAGCGGCGTTAGGCATACCTAACTGACTAATTCCAAAGTACAAGTTTTTTAATAAAACGACCGAAATACTTGACCTCATTTAGCATAGTCATACTGAATTGGAATGGATTAACTCACCTACAAGAATGCCTACAAAGTGTGCATGAAACAAACTATCCATCCATGGAAATTATTCTAGCAGACAATGGATCAACAGATGAAAGCCTTGCATGGGTTAAACAACATTTCCCTGATATTTCCATACTGGAGTTAAAGAAAAATTATTTTTTTGCAGGAGGAAATAACCGTGCTGTTAAGCATTGCAAGAATGATTATGTAATTTTTTTAAATAATGACGTTAAAGTGGATCCAATGTGGCTCCATTCCCTTCACACCTGCATAGTAACGAACCCCAAAAGCCAACTATTTCAACCTAAGATCTTATCGGCGAAAAAACCTACACATTTTGAATATGCAGGTGCTGCTGGAGGTTTTATTGATCGGTATGGCTACCCCTATTGTCGAGGGCGTATTTTCGATTTAGTTGAGGAGGATACGGGTCAATACGATACAGACGAATCCATTGATTGGGCATCAGGAGCCGCCATGGTGATAAAAAAAACGTTGTTTGAGGAGCTCCAAGGGTTTGACGAAGATTTTGAGATGCATATGGAAGAAATTGACTTATGCTGGCGTGCAAGAGATATTGGGCATACCATAACCTACTGTCATAATGCAAAAGTATACCATATTGGTGGGGGGTCATTGGCTCAAGGGTCTTATAGAAAAATTTGGTACAATTTTCGAAACAATTGGTATATGCTCATTAAAAATCTACCTATGCATCGCCTATTTCGAGTACTATTTATTAGGTATCTGTTGGATGTCATAGCGCTTAAAAGAGCGCTACTAACTGGTAAATTCAGTGAGGCAAAAGCCATTTTTTCTGCTCATTTATCTTTGGTAAAAGAAATGCCTAACTTGCTGCACAAAAGGTCTTTAAATACACCTATTCACTCTAAAATGACTACTGGTGTCCTAGGTACTAACACTGCCCTTATAAGGCCTTTTTTAGTCTGGGAGTTTTTTTTCAAAAAGAATACAACTTTCAGTGAAATTCAAGAACGACAAGTGAAAGTTAATGATTGATCGCATACCTATAGATGCTGTCGGGATTCAAGAGCGTGTAGCACGAATATGTACTAGAAGCATTAAAAAAGAATCCAAATTGCAGGCTCTAGATCTAGCACTTCGTATGATGGACCTCACCACTTTAGAAGGAAGTGACTCGGAAGGTAAAGTACGTCAGTTGTGCAATAAAGCACTACATCCATACACTGAACTACCCAACATACCTTCTGTAGCGGCGGTCTGTGTGTACCCCAATCGTGTGGCTTTAGCAAAATCCATCCTTAAGAACTCCTCCATCTCAATTGCTAGCGTAGCAACCGCATTTCCAAGTGGCATGTCGTCATTACAAATCAAACTGGATGATGTAAAATTTGCCGTTTCTGAAGGGGCTGATGAAATAGACATGGTAATCTCAAGAGGCGCTTTTTTGTCAGGTGAGTACGCAAAGGTATACGACGAAATTGCCCTAATCAAAGAAGTCTGTGGTACAGCTCATTTAAAAGTAATTTTAGAAACTGGAGAACTCGGATCTCTAGAAAATGTGCGAATGGCCAGTGATTTAGCAATGAAAGCGGGTGCAGACTTTATAAAAACTTCGACTGGAAAAATATCTCCAGCAGCTACCATGCCGGTAGTTTTAGTCATGTTACAAGCCATTCGAGATTTTCATGAGACTACAGGGAGAAAAATAGGAATGAAACCAGCGGGTGGAATTCGAAGTTCGAAGCAAGCCATTCAATACCTAGTCATGGTCAAAGAAACACTCGGAAATGATTGGTTGGATCCCTCCCTATTTCGTTTTGGTGCAAGCTCATTAGCAAATGATGTACTTATGCAATGGGTTAAAGAGAAAACAGGACGCTATCAATCGCTAAATTATTTTTCAAACGATTAATTATTATGTCAGAAAAAAATTTATCTGATCAATCAACCCGATCAAATCAAGCATCTATTTCAATAGATTGGTCATATGCAAATGCGCCTGAGAGTACCTCTCATGTTACATTCAGTAAACACTATGGGCTTTTTATTGATGGTAGCTTTACAGAATATAACGAGAACCAATCTTTCGAAAGCATTAACCCAACAAATGGTGAAAGCTTATATCGATGCACGGAAGCCAACAAATCGGATGTGGATGCGGCTGTTACAGCTGCTAGAAAAGCATTTAAAGGGACATGGGGAACCACCTCAGGCACCCAGCGTTCGCATTATTTATATCGAATCGCAAGAATGCTACAAGAACGGGCTAGGGAATTTGCCGTGCTTGAAAGTATGGATGGTGGAAAACCCATTCGTGAATCAAGAGACATCGATATACCTTTAGCGGCAGCTTACTTTTTTTATTACGCTGGGTGGGCAGATAAATTAGCCTATGCTTTCCCTGGAAAAAGCCCCAAGCCTTTAGGAGTATGCGCACAAATTATACCTTGGAACTTTCCTCTTCTCATGCTGGCTTGGAAAATAGCCCCTGCCTTAGCGTGTGGAAATACCGTAGTGCTAAAACCAGCGGAAACAACCTCCTTAACCGCTCTAAAATTTTGTGAATTACTACAAGATATTGGTTTACCTGATGGAGTGGTTAATATTATAACAGGAGCTGCAAAAACCGGTGAGTATCTTGTCCAGCATCCTGACATTGATAAAATAGCCTTTACCGGATCTACAGGGGTTGGAAAAGTGATTCAGCAATCCATTGCCGAAAGGCAGCTACCAGCGACCTTTGAACTTGGTGGTAAGGGAGCATTTATTCTTTTTGATGATGCCGCTCTTAACGAAGCCGTCGAAGGTATAGTGAACGCTATTTTCTTTAATCAAGGACATGTTTGCTGTGCAGGTTCTCGACTCTTAGTTCAAGAAGGTGTGGCAGAAAAAGTAATTGATCTGTTAAAAAAACGTATGCAACACCTCATCGTTGGCGACCCCCTTGATAAAAATACTGATATTGGAGCCGTTAACTCTAAAGAACAACTTGAGACAATTCAACGCTATGTTAATACAGGCATACAGGAAGGAGCGTCCTGTTTTGAGTGTTCAGGCCCCTTACCTACCTCAGGATATTATTTTCCTCCAACTATTCTAACTGGTGTATCACAATCCTCAACGGTAGTGCAAGAAGAAATTTTTGGACCTGTTTTAACTATTCAAACATTCAGAACTACCGATGAGGCTATTGAAAAAGCAAACAACACTCCTTATGGACTGGCTAATGGTATTTGGACAGATAAAGGATCAAAGATATTTTATGTTGGTAGTAAGCTCAAATCCGGTGTAGTGTGGTCAAATACCTACAATAAATTTGATCCAACATCCCCTTTTGGTGGGTTTAAAGAAAGTGGCAAAGGTCGAGAAGGTGGTATTTCAGGCCTACATGCTTACGTAAAATTAGATCATAATGGAGGGATGTACTAATGGCCAAAAAACAAACTAATGATGATACATCTCAGATCAATACGATGAATTCGATACCAAAAACGTACAAGAATTATATAAACGGAGAATTTCCTCGCACCGAATCTGGACGCTACTATTCTGTTGAAGCGCTAGATGGCAAGCATATTGCCAATGTTGGTCTCTCGACCAGAAAAGACGTACGCAATGCGGTTCAGGCAGCCCGTAAAGCACAGGCTTCTTGGGCCAATAAAACTGCGTACAATCGTGGACAAATTATTTACAGAATCGCTGAAATCTTATCCGGACGACGAGAGCAATTCACCAACGAAATGGTGCTTCTTGGGTATTCAAAAGAAGCTGCGGAACTTGAAATCAACGCTTGTATCGAACTCATTGTATATTTTGCTGGATGGACAGATAAAATAGGTCAGGTTTTTGGAAGTGTGAATCCTGTAGCTAGTGATCACTTCAACTTTAGCAGACAAGAGCCCGTTGGTGTAGTAGGAATTATTAGTCCAGAAACACCCAGTTTGTTGGGGATGCTAGGATTACTCCTACCCAACATGGTGGCTGGTAATAGCCAGGTTATTATTGCCTCTAAACAATTCCCTCTACCCTCTTGTACATTTGCAGAGGTTTTGGCAACCTCTGATGTTCCAGCCGGTACCGTCAATATCATCACAGGCTTAAAAAGTGAACTCATACCTCCTATTTCAAAACACATGGATGTAGACGTTTTAGTTGGTGATTGTTCCTTGGACAGCGAGCTTCGCGTTATGTGCGAACTAGAAAGCGCATCAAATATGAAAAAGGTGTATTTTTGGGAATCGTTTAATTCGTTAGAAGAACTCAATTCTTCGCCTAATGAAACAATTTCTACCTGTTTACATTCGCTGAAAGATCCCTACCATATTTTACATGTCCAAGAAGTCAAAACTACCTGGCATCCCATCTCTGAATAGCCTCATGTTGTATAGTTTAACTAAAAGTAAATCAATGTCTGGTTATGTAGCTACCTTTTTGTTTGTTTTACTCAGTATGAGTATATCTGGTTGTAGTAGTACAAAAACAGTACCAGAAAGCGTCATCAGCCAAGCTGGGCGAACCCTTACAAACTCTGATACACTTTATCAAGATACGATGGAAGCAACAGCGCCAGTGCAGAAGGATCGTATTGACATCCCTTTGGAACCAAACGTGACAAAAATGTCGAGCGAAGCAGATGCCATTGTACCAGCCGAACCCAACATTCCACTATTGAGTTGGGCGGATTTCTACGCTAGCATACGACCAGGCGTACCTGTCGAACTTGCTGAAAGTTTAGAGCTAGAAAGCACTGATAATGAAGAAAAAAATCTCTATGAGGGTTTTAGAATTCAAATTTACTCGGGACCCTCACCAGCGATGGCAGATACGGTATCTAAACAGTTTAGAACCTGGGCAGTCCAACATGTCTCTGGATATTCTCCGGAGACTTATACGTTTTTTAAGGCCCCATACTACAGAGTACACGTTGGGGACTTTCATGATCGCACAAGAGCATATTCTGTATCGCAGATTGTTAAAAGGCAATTTCCAGATGCATGGGTTGTATATGACCGTGTCATACCTTGGAACGTTCCAGCTGATTCTGTGCTTATTCGTTTTCAACGGTACTAACCTGTTCAATACATGTTATCCTGCACCTAATTCTATTCTCTAACTCACTTCAGATTTCTCTTTGCATCCATGAACTCTAATCCGCTACAATTGTTAACAAAAAATTGGTACTTCAATGCGGGTATTAAAGCAATAATGAGATTTGTAGGGGTATTGGTGCTAATTTTCACGCTAACCCTGTTACTTTTCAAAGGATTGGATGTTTTAAGCATTGAAGACATTAAACACTGGTTACAAGAAGCTCAACAATGGTCTCCAATATGGGTTGGCAGTCTTATTATTGCGCTTCTAATGGTAGATCTTTTTATCGCAGTACCAACCCTTTCCTTAACCATCCTCTCAGGTTTTTTTCTGGGTTTAGAAATGGGCATACTTTTTTCTTCTGTTGGGTTAATGTTGGCTGGATCATTGGGCTATCTCATTAGTCGCTATCATGGAGCAAAATTATTGACTTGGGTATGTAAAGATGAATCCGAACAAAAAGGGATGATTCATTTGTTTCAAACCCTAGGACCTTTATCACTATTGCTTTGCAGGGCAGCTCCAATGCTGCCAGAAATAACTTCCTGTCTAGCGGGTACTACCCGAATGCCCTACTGGAAATATGTTTTGTATTATGCGTTAGGAAGCCTACCCTACTCTGCTATTGCAGTTTATTCGGGTTCGATAAGTACGGTTGATAATCCTTCGCCTGCATTATATACCTATGTGGGTATGTTCGCTGTTTTAGGACTTATCGGATTAATCGTTTTGTACTTCAAGCGGCATGAACTTATGTCCTTGGGCCAAGAAGATCACGGACCCTCAAAACCATGATAATCGCCTAGAAAAGGAACTACCGGTTAATGAGATACCATTCTTGTAGCAGTCCATCTTGAACCCTACATTCCTACCGCATTTTTGGGATTTTTCTCTATACGTTAAATCTGAAGAGCAGCACATCACCGTCTTTGACAATATACTCTTTGCCCTCTTGTCGCATTCTACCGGCTTCTTTTGCCCCTTTTTCACCGTTGAAAGAAACGTAATCATCAAAGGCAATGGTTTCCGCTCGAATAAAGCCCCGTTCAAAATCAGTATGAATAACTCCTGCAGCAGCAGGTGCTTTTAAGCCTGAACGAATCGTCCAAGCTCGGGCCTCTTTAGGACCTGCAGTAAAATAGGTTATTAATCCCAAGTTGGCATAAGCCGCTGTAATAAGTCGGGCAAGACCTGCTTGATCTATTCCCAATTCTTCCAAAAACATGGAGCGCTCATCGTCATCAAGTTCAGCTAATTCAGCCTCAATTTTTGCACAAAAACTCACAGTTTCATCACCCTGTGATCGAGCATATTCAGTAACCTGTTGAACATAAGAGTTGTCTCCGGCTACGATATCATCCTCACTCACATTACAGGCGAAAAGAACTGGTTTCTGTGATAAAAGAAATAAATCACGAAATAGGACTTCCCCTTCTCTAAAACTCCTGGCACTGTTGCCTTCCTCTAAATGTGCAAGCAATTCTTTTGCATCATCTAAAGCAGATTTTGCTTCTTTATCGCCACTCTTAGATTGCTTCGAAAGATTCTGAATTTTTTTTTCCAAACTTTCGATGTCT
>Ga0181564_10000695_pt1 | contig 29886 bp, 30 predicted proteins | sample 011ome_24_FD_134512 | JGI IMG/M metagenome (GOLD analysis project Ga0181564, IMG submission 134512) | Coastal salt marsh microbial communities from the Groves Creek Marsh, Skidaway Island, Georgia - 011513CT metaG (megahit assembly) | ecosystem: Environmental > Aquatic > Marine > Intertidal... | reverse complement strand
CCGAGCCGGCGCCGGCGATGATGCCCAGGCTGTCGAGGTCCTCGAGTGTGCACTCGACGGCGATGCCATAGATATCGCCTTCAACCCCGCCTATCTGCTCGATGGACTGGCGGCGGTCAATGCTGCGAACACCCGCTTCTCGTTCACTCAGCCGACGCGGCCGGCCGTTCTGACCGCGCAGGGTGACGACTCCTCGGATTCGGCTGACATCTACAAGTACCTGTTGATGCCGGTGCGTCTTACCGGCTGATTCCGTGTGGGTCTCGGAACTTCGCCTGACTGACTACCGGTCGTATGAGTCGGTGGACATTCAACTGACGCCGGGTGTCACCGCTTTCGTTGGCCAGAACGGACAGGGCAAGACCAACCTGGTCGAAGCCATCGCATACGCGTCCCTCCTCGGCAGTCATCGAGTGTCGTCAGATGCACCGCTTGTGCGCGCCGGTGCTGAGCGAGCCATTGTCGGCGTGAGTGTCGCTCGGGACGATCGCACTGTCCTGGTGGAGTTGGAGATCAACCCCGGCAAGGCCAATCGAGCCCGCATCAACAGGGCAGCAGCAACGCGAGCACGTGACGTCCTTGGCATCCTGACCACGGTCGTCTTCGCTCCGGAGGATCTCGCGCTCGTCAAGGGTGATCCGTCGGACAGACGACGCCTGCTTGATGAACTGATGATCCAGCGATCGCCACGGATGCAGGGCGTCAAGGGTGACTACGAGAGAATCCTCAAGCAGCGCAACGCTCTTCTCAAATCCTCCTACTCAGCCCGACGTGCAAGTCATGACGACATCGTGCGCACGCTTGAGGTGTGGGATGAGCAGCTGGCTGATGCGGCCGCGGAGATTCTGCATGCTCGAACGACTCTCATTCACGATCTCACTCCACCGTTGGAGGACTCCTACGCACTCATCGCCGGGCGGGAGACCGCCGCCAGTTCCCCTGATGTACACATCGCCTACCAGTCAACGGCAGTCCCCATGGGAGATGCTGCAGAGAAGGGAGGCTCACCCGGGAATGTGACTGAGTGGCGGGAGGCAATGCTCGCATCGATCGGCAGGCGCAGGCGTGACGAGCTGGATCGCGGCGTGACTCTCGTGGGACCGCATCGAGACGAGATGGTCATCTCTCTCGGTGGGCTGCCTGCCAAGGGCTATGCATCCCATGGTGAGTCCTGGTCGATCGCACTGGCTTTGAGACTCGCCGGGTTCGACGTCCTGCGGGCCGAGGGCCACGAGCCCGTCCTCATCCTGGATGACGTCTTCGCTGAACTGGATGCGTCCCGTCGAAGTTGTCTGACCGCGCGAGTGGCCACGTGCGAGCAGGTGCTCCTGACAGCCGCCGTCGGCGAGGACATCCCGCGCGAACTCGTCGGTACCCGATTCGACGTCACGCGGGGCAACGTCACTCGCGGGCACCCGAGTCAGGGTGAAGTCTCCTCGGGTGCAGCGACGGGCACGACGTCATGACCGACGAGCAGGATCCCGCAGCGGACGCCGCAGCGGACGCCCTGAGTCGAGCGGTTCGCTCGACTCCTAAGCGAAGCTCGTCTCCATCCAAGGCGAGGAAGCGATCACGGTGGGCGGGTAGCGCCGGCTTTGGTCGTGATCCTCAACTGCTCTCCCAGGCCCTCGAGGACCTGCTCTCGGAGCGCGGCTGGCAGGACGACTCGGCCATTGCGCAGTTGATGACCCGGTGGGAGCAGATCGTCGGGCCTGACCTGGCATCCCATGTGACGCCTGTGTCGTTCGATGACGGGGCGCTGGCGCTGCAGGCCGAGTCGACGACGTGGGCCACGCAGGTTCGGCTGCTCCTTCCCGATCTCCAGCGCGTGATCGACACCGAGGTGGGCGCTGGTGTCGTCACCGTCATCAGGGTTCAGGGTCCCCAGGGTCCGTCATGGGTCAAGGGCCCCCGCCATGTGAAGGGTCGGGGGCCGCGTGACACCTATGGTTGAGCGGCTCTGAGAGCCCTCAGAGTCCCTCACACCCACGAGACGTACGGGGAGACCGGATCCGGGGGGTCAGTGGCGCAAAAGTGCCCCCAAGGCCCGTGGCGCGGCACTCGATGTCAGTTTCACCCAGTAGACTGGGGGCTCGACCAGACAGGCAGTTGGACAGGGATCAACGCGCGACCCAGATTCCTGATCACGATGCTCGTCAGGTACCCGAGAACACGCCAAGGAAAGGTCTGCCGCCTGTGTCCTACGACGCCAGTGCGATCACCGTCCTGGAGGGCCTCGACGCCGTCCGCAAGCGACCCGGCATGTACATCGGATCCACCGGTGAGCGCGGTCTGCACCACCTTGTCTACGAGGTAGCCGACAACTCCGTCGACGAGGCCATGGCCGGCTATGCCAGTCGGATCCAGATCGCCCTGCTCGCGGATGGCGGCGTGCGCGTGATCGACGACGGCCGCGGCATCCCTGTCGATGAGCATCCGATCGAGAAGAAGCCAGCCCTCGAGGTCGTGCTGACGGTCCTGCACGCGGGCGGAAAGTTCGGCGGGAGCGGCTACTCCGTGTCGGGCGGACTGCATGGCGTTGGCGTGTCCGTCGTGAATGCCCTGTCGACGCGCCTCGACGTCGAAGTGCGGCGTGACGGATACGTGTGGCGCCAGACGTATGTGCATGGAGTCCCGCAGGCTCCCCTGGATCGCGGCGAGGAGACCGACGCGACGGGCACAACCGTGACCTTCTGGGCCGACCCTGACATCTTCGAGACGACCACCTACGACTTCACCACCCTGTCCCGGCGCTTCCAGGAGATGGCGTTCCTCAACAAGGGTCTGATCATCGAGATGGTCGATGAGCGCACACCTGCCATTGTCGACATCGATATCGACGCGGAAGACGCCGACGTCGAGGTCGAGCAGGTCAGGCGCGTCGAGTACCACTACGAGGGTGGCATCGCCGACTTCGTCCGACACATCAATGCGAGCAAGGGCGTGGCCAATCCCAGCGTGATCTACGTGGAGACCGAGGCTGACGACAAGCGCATGAGCGCCGAGGTCGCCCTCCAGTGGAACACGACGTACTCCGAGTCGGTCTACACCTTCGCGAACACGATCAACACCACCGAGGGCGGCACGCATGAGGAGGGTTTCCGTGCTGCGTTGACCACATTGATGAACAAGTTCGCACGCGAGTGGAACATCCTCAAGGAGAAGGACGCAAACCTCAGCGGTGATGATGTGCGCGAGGGTCTGACCGCGATCATCAGCGTGAAACTGGCGGAGCCCCAGTTCGAGGGCCAGACCAAGGCCAAGCTCGGCAACACCGAGATGAAGGCGTTCGTGCAGAAGGTCGTCAACGACCAACTCGGTGAGTGGCTGGAGAAGAACCCGGCCGAGGGCAAGGAGATCGCACGCAAGGCCGTCAACGCTGCCACGGCGCGGATGGCGGCCCGCAAGGCCCGCGATCTGGCTCGCAACCGCAAGGGACTCCTGGGTGGTTCGGGCATGCCCGGCAAGCTCATCGACTGCTCCAGCCGTGAGCCAGAGGAGTGCGAGGTCTTCATCGTCGAGGGTGACTCCGCCGGTGGTTCAGCCCGTCAGGGCCGCGACCCGCGCACGCAGGCGATCCTGCCCATCCGAGGAAAGATCATCAACGTCGAGAAGGCCCGCATCGACAAGGTGCTGGGCAACAACGAGGTGCAGGCCCTGATCTCAGCACTCGGTACCGGCGTCCAGGACGAGTTCGACATCAACCGACTGCGCTATCACAAGGTCGTGCTGATGGCGGACGCCGACGTCGACGGCCAGCACATTCGCACCTTGCTGCTGACCCTGCTCTTCCGGTTCATGAAGCCCTTGGTGGAACACGGGTACGTCTACCTGGCGCAGCCGCCGCTGTACAAGATCAAGTGGTCGCGTGAGGTTGCTGACTTCGCGTACACGGAGCGTGAGCGCGAGGCACTCATCGAGGCCGGCCAGGCTGCTGGCCGTCGTCTTCCCAAGGAGGAGGCGATCCAGCGCTACAAGGGCTTGGGCGAGATGAACGCCGACGAACTCTGGGAGACCACGATGGACCCCTCCCAGCGGATCCTCCAGCAGGTCACGATCGACGACGCTGCTCAGGCCGACGAGATGTTCAGCGTTCTGATGGGGGAGGACGTCGAGTCCCGACGCAACTTCATCCAGCAGAACGCCCGCGATGTTCGATTCCTCGACATCTAACCCTCGATATCTAGCCCCCGATGACCATCGACTTCCATCTCACTGACTCAAGGGAGCACCCACGTGGCTGACGACATCGAGACCGACGTCTCGCCAGGCCCGCACGGACGCATCGACCCCGTCGACCTGCAGACGGAGATGCAGCGTTCGTACCTCGACTATTCGATGTCCGTCATCGTGTCTCGGGCACTTCCAGACGTACGCGATGGCCTGAAGCCCGTGCACCGTCGGGTCCTCTATGCGATGTACGACGGCGGCTACCGCCCCGATCGCAACTTCTCCAAGAGCGCTCGCGTCGTCGGCGACGTCATGGGCAACTACCATCCGCACGGCGACAGTGCGATCTACGACGCCCTTGTTCGCCTGGCCCAGCCGTGGTCGCTGCGCTATCCACTCGTGCAGGGGCAGGGCAACTTCGGCTCGCCCGGCAATGACCCGCCCGCTGCCCAGCGCTACACCGAGTGCCGTATGGCCCCGCTGGCCATGGAGATGGTGCGCGACATCGACGAGGAGACCGTCGACTTCGGTCCCAACTACGACGGCCGCACGCAGGAGCCCCGGGTCCTGCCCAGTCGTTTCCCGAACCTGCTCGTCAACGGCAGCTCCGGCATCGCGGTCGGCATGGCCACGAACATTCCGCCGCACAACCTCCGTGAGGTGGCCGAGGCGGCTCAGTGGATGCTGTCGAACCCGGAGGCCGAGCGCCTGGAGCGCCAGGAAGCCCTGATGCAGATCGTCAAGGGCCCCGACTTCCCGACGGGCGCCCTGATCGTCGGACGTCGTGGCATTGAGGATGCCTACCGCACGGGCCGCGGATCGATCACGATGCGCGCGGTGGTCGAGGTGGATGAAGACGCCCGCGGGCGTCAGATTCTCGTCGTCACCGAGTTGCCGTACCAGGTCAATCCCGACAACCTGCTGCTTCGCATTGCCGAGCTCGTCGGCGACGGAAAGCTCACGGGCATCTCGGATGTGCGCGATGACTCCTCCTCACGCACCGGTATGCGGCTGATCATCGAGCTGAAGCGCGACGCCGTCGCCCAGGTCGTCCTGAACCAGCTGTACAAGCACACGCAACTGCAGGACAACTTCGGCGCGAACATGCTGGCGCTCGTCGATGGGGTGCCGCGCACTCTCACTCTCGAGCAGTTCATCCGGCACTGGATCACTCACCAGATCGAGGTCATCCAGCGTCGGACCCGATACCGCCTGCGCAAGGCGGAGGAGCGCGCCCACATCCTGCGTGGCTACCTCAAGGCACTCGATGCACTTGACGAGGTCATTGCGCTCATCCGCGCGTCGGCGACAGTCGAGGATGCACGCACGGGCCTGATGGGTCTGCTGGAGATCGACGAGCTCCAGGCGACCGCGATTCTGGACATGCAGTTGCGTCGACTGGCGGCTCTCGAGCGCCAGAAGATCATCGACGAGTACGACGAGCTGATGACGCGGATCGCGGACTACAACGACATCCTCACCAACGAGCCGCGGCAGCGCAGCATCGTCAGTGAGGAGCTCGCGGAGGTCACCGAGAAGTACGGCGACGACCGACGCTCGCAGTTCGCCCCGTGGGACGGTGACGTCACCGACGAGGACCTGATCGCGCAGGAGGACGTCGTCGTCACGATCACGTCAGGTGGCTACGCCAAGCGCACCAAGCTCGACCTCTACCGCTCGCAGCGGCGGGGGGGCAAGGGCGTGCGGGGTGCGTCGCTTCGCCAGGACGATGTCGTCGAGCACATGTTCGTGAGCACGACCCATCACTGGATCCTGTTCTTCACGAACAAGGGTCGCGTGTATCGCGCGAAGGCGTACCAACTGCCCGACTCCGGCCGCGATTCCCGCGGTCAGCACGTGGCCAACCTGCTCGCCTTCCAGCCCGACGAGGAGATCGCTCAGGTACTGGCGATGGAGGACTTCGAGTCCTCGGCCTACCTCGTCATGGCCACCCGCAAGGGCCTGGTGAAGAAGACGAAGCTGTCCGAGTACGACAAGAACCGACAGGGCGGCATCATCGCCATCAACCTGGCCGACGATGACGAGCTCATCGCCGCCCGAGTGGTGGCCGAGGACGACGATCTCCTGATGTTCTCCCGCAAGGGAATGTCGGCTCGATTCACGGCGGACGATGCCACTCTTCGGCCGATGGGCCGTGCCACGAGTGGTGTGATCGGGATGCGCTTCCGTGGCGATGACTCCCTGCTCGCGATGGACGTCATTCGTCCGGACAACTTCGTGGTCACGATCACCGATGGCGGGTATGCCAAGCGCACCCCGGTGAATGAGTGGTCCTCGAAGGGACGCGGCATTCTCGGTGTGCGCGCGATGAAGCTCGTGGAGGAGCGTGGCTCACTCGTGGGCGCGATGGTGTGCGACGAGAACGATCAGCTCTTCGCAATCGCCTCGAACGGCATCGTCATCCGCACCCGAGTGGGTGAAGTCCGCCCGTCGGGCCGCGACACGATGGGCGTGACGCTGATGAACCTGGCTGAGGGTGACTCGATCGTCGCCGTTGCACGTGGCGACGAGTCGGTGGACGATGAAGACATTGACGCCACCGACGGTGCCACGGTCGATACGGTGGTGGAGAGCGAGACCGCTGAGCCGGTAGCGGTGGTGGACGAGGGGACGGCTGGATGACCGACGCAGTCCGGACGCCGAAGCGCGCCCGGCTCTACGTCACCCGCCTCGATCCGTGGTCGGTGACGAAGGTGGCGTTCATGCTCGCCCTGGCCGTCGGCATCATCATCGTGGTGGCCGTGGCGGCCCTGTGGTGGGTGCTCGACGTCACCGGGGTGTTCGTCACCGTGTCGAAGACCTTCGATGATGTCGTCGGCACGGCAGCGACCGGTTTCAACCTGATGGACTACGTCGAACTCAGTCGCGTGCTGGGCGCCGCCATCGTGCTGGCGTCCATCGAGATCGTCCTGGTGTCCGTTCTCGCCACACTCTTCGCCATCCTCTACAACCTCACCGTTGGTCTCACCGGAGGCATGGAGGTCGTCCTCTCGGACGACGTCTGACCCTCGGATTTCCACCCGACGGTATGGTCCGGTAGTCTCGGCCGTCGTTCGGGCCTATAGCTCAGTTTGGTTAGAGCGCTTCCCTGATAAGGAAGAGGTCGGTGGTTCAAGTCCACCTAGGCCCACCCAGCACGCTCCACCACCCAGCCCTCCGGCTGGGGAGGTCTCGGCACGAGAGGTAGGCTCCCGCCCATGAAGAAGTTGCTGCTCGTCGTCGTCCTCGCCGGTGTCGGTTACCTCGTTTACCGCCAGATCATGGCCAACAAGGCCGAGCAGGATCTGTGGTCCGAGGCGACCATGGAGCCGGATCTGCGCTAGCACGGTGCACCCATCCGGGGGCTTAGCTCAGCTGGTAGAGCGCTGCCTTTGCAAGGCAGAAGTCAGGGGTTCGAGTCCCCTAGCCTCCACTCTTGTCGTCAGCATCACGGTGGTGGCTCTGGCCGCACGTGTTGTTCCCCTCTGACAGCCATCGTCGGATGGGACGATCACGATGATGCGCAGCCTCGCCGCCCACACCCTTATGGGTGTCTCCTTGCTCGCCCTCGCCGCATGCAGCGGCGCGGCTGTGCAGGGGGTGGCGACCAACCGGGTGCAGGACGCACTACACGAGGACGTCATCGTCAACGCGGACATGTGGACCGCGCAGCCCGAGATCCTCGGCGCAGGTCTGGGCTTCGTCGGCATTCAGGGTGTGCCCGGCCTGACTCTGGATGACCTTGAGGCCAGTGAGCGACTGGCACGTCTGGCCGGAGGTGCCTGGAACACGGTGTCGTGCAGTCCGGACGAGGAACCGACTCTGGCCAACTACACCGCCGTTGCCACACCGGAGAGCATCGAGAGCATCTGGGGCGCGCCCACGTACTACGCCGACGGCTACCCCATCGAGTTCAGCTGGCCCGTGCTGCCGTCGTCGTTGGATGCGAGTGATTTTCTCCTGACCCTGAACACCGGTGAGCAGGTGCAGCCGGAGGTCGCGTCGGTCTACCCGAACTGGGAGCTCAACGAGCGGTCGACGGTGGTGATCTTCGGCCACTTCGGCAATCGCCTGCCACCGGAATCCCCGGGGCTGATCTGGCCGGTGTCCCTGGAAATCGTGGACAGTGAGAACCCCCTGCAGCTTCTGGGACCTGAGGGTCCCGTCAGTGCCGTGGGTCTGACGTTCACGTCTCCGCCACCGTCGTCGTACACCGATCCTGATGTGGCGCCAATTGATCGGGGCGGCCCCAATCTCGTGGCAGCGAAACTGACCCGGATGTCCACTGAAGGTGAGGGGTGGCCAGAAGGACCGAAGCCACTTCTGGCACCCGTGCCAAATGATGGGGTTGCGCTCTACGGTCCCGAGGCCGAGTATCGGCTGCGCATCTTCACGTCCGGCGGAATGACACCTGACGGTGTGCGCGGACTCCTCCCGACAGACTATGAGAAGTTCTTCCGGATCAAGGCGATCGACGATGCCGGCGAGGAGATCCTGATCGCAAAGGTGGGAGAGGACTACAGCATCAACGGGCGCACGGTGCGGGTACTCGGACTCGCGGATCTCGGACTGAAGCAGGACACGTACACCGACTGCTACGTCGACGACCGGGACAACCAGATCGACATCGTCCTGACGGGTGATGATGACGCGGTCCGTGCGATCACCGCCGTGGAGATTCCCTCAACCGAGGGCTACCTGCCGCTCTACAACCCCGGCGGTCCAGGGAATGACCCGACGTCCGGTGTCCGTTACGCGGCGGGGACGCCTCCGATCAGTCAGGACGTATGGGTGACCCTCGACAATCCGATGACCGTGAGCGTCAGGGACTGACGGCGCCTGGTCCTGTCGTCACGGCGACGATCAGTTGTCGAAGCGGTCCTCACGGCATCCACGTGCTCGATACATCCCTCCCGGTCCAGCGCCCCTGACGTCCCCATGAAAGACTCGACCGCATGACGATGACTGCGACCATCCACACGAACCTCGGCGACATCAAGGTCAACCTCTTTGACCTTCAGGCTCCTAAGACCGTGGCGAACTTCGCCGGTCTTGCGGAGGGCACCAAGGAGTGGACGGATCCGAACGTTCGCGCCAAGAGCACCGCACCCCTCTACAACGGCACGGTCTTCCACCGCGTCATCTCCGGCTTCATGATCCAGGGCGGCGACCCGCTGGGGACCGGTACGGGCGGCCCGGGCTTTCGCTTCGAGGACGAGTTCCACCCGGAACTGTCCTTCGATCGGCCCTACCTGCTCGCGATGGCGAATGCGGGCCCCAACACCAACGGATCCCAGTTCTTCATCACTGTCGCTCCCACGACGTGGCTGAACTTCAAGCACAGCATCTTCGGTGAGGTGGCGGACCAGGCGTCCCGCGATGTCGTTGACGCGATCGGCGCCACTGAGTGCGGCCCCGGAGATCGCCCCCGCCAGGACGTCGTCATCTCCTCGATCGACATCACCCGCGAGTAGATTGCCCCAGTGACTGATCCCTCCCCGATGACCGGGGGTCTTCCGGTGTGCCCTCGGCACCCGGACCAGACAACGGGGATTCGCTGCACGAGGTGTCAGCGTCCGATCTGCTCGCAATGCATGGTCGCGGCGCCGGTGGGCTTCCAGTGCCCTGAGTGCGTGGGTGCCGCGGCGGCGAACACACGCAGGGTCACGACCCCGTCGGGTGGAACACCGATCACCAAGCCTGTCGTCACGTACTCGCTGATCGGCATCACGGCTGCCATCTTCCTGCTCCAGTTCGCCATTGGTATCAATCAAGTGGCCAACGACTGGGGAATGTGGCCCGTGGGTATCGCCGTTGGCGGTGAGTGGTGGCGACTCCTGACGGCCGCCTTCCTGCACGGGTCTTTCCTGCATATCGCCTTCAACATGTACGTGCTGTTCGCTCTCGGACCCACACTCGAACGCATTCTCGGCCACGGTCGCTACCTGACCCTGTACGTCCTTGCCGCCCTCGGTGGAGGGGTCGCGTCCTACGTCTTCTCTGACATGCGCACAGTCTCTGTCGGAGCCAGTGGCGCGATCTTCGGCCTCATGGGCGCGCTCATCGTCGCGGGCAGGCGCCTGCGCTACGACATCACCCAGGTCGTCGTCCTTCTGGCCATCAACGTTGTGATCGGGTTCATCTCCCCGGGCGTCGACTGGCGCGCCCACTTCGGTGGGCTGGTCACCGGTGCCGTCGTTGCAGCGATCTTCGTTCTCCCGGCACGACATCACCGCGTGCTGGTGCAGACCAGCGGACTGATCGGTGTTGTCCTGATTCTGGCCGGTCTTGTCGCGTGGCGGACGGCCCAGATCACGGAACTGCTGTCACCGTTGGGTCAGATCACACTCTGATCTGAGCGTGGAACCGAAGGAGGCCCACCTTGACTCGTCCCGGACTTCGCCGACGATCTCCAGTCCCGTCACGTTGGGCTTTCGCTGCGGGAACGGCCATGATCATGGCCGTCTCGATGGGTGTCAGCGGATGCGGGTCGAGTGACTCGACCGCGCAAGGCGACACGGTGCGCATGTGGATTGGCCCTGAACTGATCGACTGCGAGGGAGTTGCGCCGATGCAGTGCATGGAGGTGGCCTACTCGGAGAATGGCGAGACCGAACTGTTCTATGACTCCATCACGGGCCTGGATTACCAGGAGGGCACGTCGTACGTGGTCGACGTGGCGGTCACCGAGGTGGCGGACCCGCCGGCGGATGCCTCGAGCCTGTCGTACACCCTCGTGGACATCGTCAGCCAGACACCTCAGTAGTCACAGAAACCCCGTTCGTCCACCACATTCACGAGGCTGTCCACAGGTTTATGCACAGCTGGGGATGAACTACACGGCTGTAATCCGATTGTCGGACGAAGTGCCCGCACTCCCGCCGTCTCGGTCCCCCGGCGCCCATCGGCGTCAGGCGTGGTGGGACAAATATGACGACCGCCAGCCACGAGTGACGCCGGTGAAGGGTGCGGGGGTGCAGCAGCGGTGCGAGCGCTACTTCCAGCGCATCGAGAGGAAGAATCCGCCCATGATGAAGGCGAAGCCGATGCCCACGTTCACGATCGCGCTCAGGTCCTTCATGAGGGGAACCTGGGATCCGGCCACGTAGAAGACGACGATGTAGGCCAGTCCGATGACGAACAGCGCCACCATCGTCGGGGCCAGCCAGGAGGGCGAACCGATCCTGGCGACCTTGCGCTCCCCCTTCTGGGTGGGCGGCGGGGTGTAGACGTCCTTCTTGCGACCCTTGGACTCCGGCACGTGGTCTCCTCTGGCGTACCGGCCGACGGCCGGATGGATCATTGACCCCTAGCCTGCCATACGCACCTGAGTTCACCATCGGGGTGGCGACAGAGTTACCGTGACTCCATGCAGTGGCGTGGCTCCTCCCGGTGGCACCTGCGCCCTGCCGTCGTCGCCTCCGGGCTCGTCTTCGCCCTCGCCGGCCTGATGTTCGCGGCAGCGGCCACCACCAGTCAGGGAACCGACCTGCGCGCGGAGCGGGCCGTCCAACTGCGCGACCTCGTCCGCCAGCAGTCGGCAAAGCTCGACCGGCTCGATGCCAAGGTCACTGCACAGCAGGGACTAGTCGACGATCTCAGTGAGGGCCGCACGGGCGACGTCGCCGCAGTGGAACTGCGCCGCGATATCGACAGCCTGCGGACCGACGCCGGGATGACTCCGGTCACCGGCCGAGCGCTGCGGGTCACCCTCGACGATGCCCCACTGCGCGAATCCGACGATCCGCTCTGGCAGACGGTCACCCCGGACGACGTCATCGTCCATCAGAGCGACGTCCAGGCCGTGATCAACGCCCTGTGGCGCGGAGGCGCCGAGGCGATCCAGGTGATGGATCAGCGGTTGATCGACTCAAGCTCCCTGCAGTGCGTGGGAAACACCCTGCTTCTGCAAGGTCGCGTGTACTCACCGCCCTACGTCATCACCGCGGTGGGACCACTGCGCCAGATGCGCGCCAGTCTCTGGCAGGACGTGACCGTCGCTGACTATCGCGCCTGGGCTGACGCCATCGGACTCGGCTACGAGATCGAGCGCCTGCCCGACTACACGATCCCCGCCTATGAGGGACCGATCTCGACAGAGTTCGCCACGGTGGCATCCCAGACGCCGACGAACCCCTCCGCCGACCCTACGGGCTGACGCTCCGATCGGGAGAGGCCACAATGGTGCCGTGGCCCGCATCCTCGTCGTCGACAACTACGACTCCTTCGTCTTCAACCTCGTTCAGTACCTCGCCCAACTTGGGGCCGACGTGACGGTTCGGCGCAACGACGAGGTCACGACGGCGGAGGCGCGCGAGTACGACGGAGTGCTCCTGAGTCCCGGGCCGGGTACTCCTGAGGGTGCTGGCGTCTGCATGGACATCGTGCGCGAATGCGCGGGCGACGTTCCGATCTTCGGTGTCTGCCTGGGCCATCAGGCCATTGCCGCGGCTTACGGCGCGACCGTCGATCGCGCTCCGGAACTCCTGCACGGCAAGACATCCCCGGTGGAGCACGATGACCTCGGTGTGCTGGCCGGGCTGCCCTCTCCCTTCACCGCAACCCGGTACCACTCGCTCACGGTGGTGCCGTCGACCATGCCCGACGAACTCGTGGTCACGGGCACCACGGCCGGTGGGGTCATCATGGGCATCCGCCACCGAGATCTCCCGGTCGAAGGGGTGCAGTTCCACCCGGAGTCGGTCCTTACCGAGGGCGGCTACGCGATGCTCGCCAACTGGCTGGTCGAGTGCGGCGACCTCGACGCGCGCGAGCGTGCCCGGGGTCTGGCTCCTGTGGTCGGCTGACCACCGGTACTACTGAGGTCCGAACACCCCATCCGCCGCCGTTCCGTCCGCGGGAGGCGCGTCCGGATCAGTGGGGGCGAACTCGTCTGTCGGTGTGGGCTCCGGTGTCGGCTCCGGTGTCGGCTCCGGCGTGGGGGGTGTGGGAGGCGAGGTAGCGACGGTGATCGTCACGATCGAGCCGCGCGCGAGCAGCTCACCACCCTGGGGCGACTGGGCCAGGACAGTTCCGGCAGGCACCGTTCCGTCCTGAATCTCGACGACCTGCACATCGAAGCCGGCCTGGGCCAGGTCGCTGCGGGCCTGCGCCTCGCTGCTGCCGACGATCTTGGGCACCTTGATGAGCCCGGATGACACGGTGATGTCGACGCTCGCTCCGGCGTCCACCTGAGTGCCTTCCTCAGGATCCTGGGCCAGCACGTAGCCAGCGGGCTGGGCTGAGTTCTTCTCCTTGATGGCACCGAGTTGCAGGTTGGCGTCCTCGAGGGCGATGCGAACCGCATCGATGGACGTGAGGGCGATCAACTGCGGGACGGTCACCTGCTCGAGGCCACTGGAGATGGTCACGTTGACGGACTGGCCCTGTTCGATGCTCTCGCCCGCGGCGGGCTGCTGGCCGGTGATCGTGTCGACCGGGCGATCGGACAGTTCCGGTGTCTGAGCACCGAGCCGCAGTTCAAACTCCGACAGGGTCGTGGTGGCCTGCTCGATCGTGAGTCCGTCGAGGTTGGGGACCTGCACCTGGGTCGCTCCCGCTCCGCCGAAGACGAAGCGTCCGATCATGAGTGCGCCGATGATCGCCGCAACGATGCCCACGAAGCTCAGCGCCCAGAAACCGAACCCGCGCCGACGGTGACGACGGTTGACGTCGTACATCGGCTCGTAGGCGTCCTGCGGGGGAGCACCGGCGGCCTGAGCCGGGGGCAGCATCTGGGTCTGGTCGCCCATGACCATGGGGACGGCGGCCGTGACCGGGGCGCCGGCGACAGCGCGCTCCACATCGGCACGGAAGTCGGCGGCCGTCTGGTAGCGGTCGTCCGTGCGCTTGGCGAGGGCGTGCAGCACTACAGCGTCGATCTGGGGTGAGACACCAGGATCCACCTGCGACGGCGGTACTGGCATCTCACTCACGTGCTGGTAGGCAATGGAGACAGGGGAGTCACCCGTGAACGGCGGCTTTCCGGTCAGCAGTTCGTAGAGCAGCACGCCTGCGGAATACAGGTCGCTTCGGGCGTCTACGACCTCACCTCGTGCCTGCTCGGGCGACAGGTACTGGGCGGTGCCCATCACGGCCGAGGTGGCGGTCATCGTGTTGCCCGCATCGTTCAGGGCGCGGGCGATGCCGAAGTCCATCACCTTGACGTCGCCGGTGCGGGTCAGCATGACGTTCGCAGGCTTGATGTCACGGTGGACGATGCCATGGCGGTGCGCGTAGTCGAGAGCGGCAAGCACCCCGGCCGAGATCTCCAGAGCGCGCTCGGGCAGAAGTCGTCGACCGCTGGCAAGGAGTTGGCGCAGCGTCATGCCGTCCACGAACTCCATGACGATGTACGGGACGATGACGGTCTCGCCGTTCTCGGAGGTGAGCGTGTCCTCGCCGGTGTCGTAGACGGCGACGATGTTCGGGTGGTTCAGGGCTGCAGCCGACTGCGCCTCACGACGGAAGCGTGCCTGGAAGGTCGGATCCTTGGCCAGGTCGGGGCGCAGGATCTTGATCGCCACGCGGCGCCCGAGGCGAAGGTCGCGTCCCTCGTGCACCTCGGCCATGCCACCGCGTCCGATGACCTGGCCGAGCTCATAGCGATCACCGAGCATGCGTCGGGGGGCGTCGGTGGTCATGCCCTCATCCTCTCAGGAGTCACCCTCATCATCGAAGTACCGCCTCGATCACGGCGCGGGCGATCGGGGCGGCGAGCTGGTTTCCGCTGACTTCCGGGGCGCCGGCGTCCTCCACGACGACGGCCACCGCCACCTCGGGAGACTGGGCGGGAGCGAAGGCGACGAACCACGCGACGGCAGGGTTGTCGTTTCCTGTCTGGGCCGTTCCGGTCTTGCCGGCGACCCGCACGCCACTGATCTTCGCGTTGCTCCCGGTGCCGTTGTCGACGACATTGACGAGCATGTCCGTCATCTGGACGGCATCGAGGGGGGTCATCGCCTGCTCGAACAGGGTGGGCTCGGTGGTCTTCAGGATCGCGAGGTCAGGTCCGCGCACCTCCTGCACCAGGTAGGGCTCCATGAGCTTGCCGTTGTTGCCCACGGCGGCGGCGACCATGGCCATCTGCATGGCGGTGGCGCGGACGTCGAACTGCCCGATGGCCGACATTGCTGTCTGCGGTGCATCGGGATCCTCCGGGAAGCGGGAGGTCGCGGCGCGCAGAGGGATCTGGAAGCTGTGGTCGAAGCCCATCGCCTCGGCCTGGGCGCGCAGGGACTCAGCTCCGAGCTCGTTCCCCAGCCAGGCAAAGGCTGTGTTGCAGGAGATCGCCAGCGCCTGTCGCAGGGTGACGAGGTTGTTCGGGCCGCATGCCTGGCCGTTCCAGTTCCGGATCTTCTTGCTGGAGTTGGGCAGGTTGTAGGCACGAGGGCCGGGAAGGACACTCTCGGGCGTGAACCGGCCGCTGGCCAGAGCTGCGGCCGCCGTCACGATCTTGAAGGTGGAGCCGGGCGGGTTCAGGGACACGATCGGCCGGTTGAGAAGGGGCTTGGCCGGATCAGCCTCGAGGGCGGCGTAGTACTGGCGGATGGCGTTGGCGTCGTGGCTGGAGAGGATGTTCGGATCGAACGAGGGTGACTGCACGCTGGCGAGGATGCGGCCGGTGGCGGGCTCGATCGCCACGACACTGCCCTTCTTGCCTCGCAGGCCGTTGAACGCTGCCCGCTGGGCACGTGCGTTGATCGTGGTGGTGACCGCCCCACCGCTGGGATCACGCCCTGCGAAGAGCTGTTCGGCGCGATCGACGACGAACAGTGCCGACTGACCGGTCAGGACGCGGTTCTCGGTGCGCTCGAGGCCGGTGGCCCCGTAGATGAGCGAGTAGAAGCCGGTGACGGGTGCATAGAGCGGTCCGTTGTCGTACTCGCGGAGGTACTTGAGGGTGTCTCCCGTCTCGACCGATCGAGCAACGGGGTTGGAACCCACGAGGATTGGTCCTCGCTCACGGTCGTACTCCTCGAGCAGTACGCGCTGATTGCCTGAGCGGTCGCGATAGTCGCCGGCCAGAACGACTTGAATGATGGTGACGTTGGCGATCAGGGCGATGAGCAGCAGGCCCAGCACCAGTGAGATTCGGCGAATGGGTCGACTCATACGCGACGCACCACCTGGGTCAGAGCCTCATCGGGAGATGGGGTGATCGTCTCTGGGCGACGCGCACGGTCGGAGATCCGCAGCAGCAGGGCGATGATGATCCAGTTGGCGATCAGGGATGAGCCGCCGTAGGACAGGAACGGGGTGGTCAGGCCGGTGAGGGGAATGAGTCGGGTGACTCCGCCGACGATGACGAACACCTGCAGGGCAAGTGTGATCGACAGACCAGCGGCCAGCAGTTGACCGAACGAGTCACGGACGGAGATCGCCGTCCGAAGGCCGCGTTCGATCAGCAGCGCATAGAGCAGCAGGATCGCGATGAGGCCGGTGACCCCGAGTTCCTCGCCGAGCGCAGCGACGATGAAGTCGGTGCTGGCGAAGGGCACGAGGTTCGGGAAGCCCTGGCCGAGCCCGGCCCCGAGGATGCCACCGTTGGCAAGGCCGAAGAGCGACTGCACGATCTGGTAGCCCTCGTCGCTGGCATAGGTCCACGGGTCGAGCCACACCATGACGCGCAGGCGCACATGCCCGAACATGTAGTAGGCCAGCACTGCTCCACCCATGAAGAGCACGCCACCGATGATCAGCCACGTGCGGCGCTGAGTGGCGATGTAGAGCATCGCGACGAACAGGCCGAAGAACAGCAGCGATGTGCCGAGGTCACGCTGGAAGATGAGCACTCCCAGCGACACCAGCCATGCAACGACCAAGGGTCCGAGATCCTTCAATCGTGGCAGGCCGAGGCCGAGCACCTTGGTTCGCACGAGGGCCAAGGAGTCCCGCTTCTCGACGAGGTAGCCGGCGAAGAAGACGGTCAGCAGGATCTTGGCCAACTCGGCAGGCTGGAAGGAGAATCCAGCGAAGCGGACCCACAGGGTCGCCCCGTTCACGGTGGTGCCGATGATCGGTGCGAGGGGCAGCACCAGGAGCAGGAGTCCCAGCAGGCCCAGGGTGTACGTGTAGCGCTGCAGGATCCGATGGTCGCGCAGCAGGAAGAGCACCGACGTGAACAAGATGACCGCCACGGTGAACCACGTGAGCTGCGAGTAGACGTCGGGCGTGGGCAGTGGATTGCCGTTGAGCTCGGCTCGTCGGGCCGCCGCCACGTCGAGGCGATAGATCATCACGAGGCCGAGAATCGTCACCAGGGTGGCGATGGGCAGCAGGATCGGGTCCGCATAGCGGGCCTTCAGGCGCACGACGACGTGCATGATCAGGGCAAGGACACCGACGACGCCCAGGGTGATCCACAGCCCAGCGTCAGGATCCCGTCCGATGGCCCAGCCCACCTGCAATGTCCCAAGCACGCCGATGCCCCACGCGAAGATGAGGAGGACGAGTTCGACGTTGCGTCGGTCAGGCTGGCGTCGGGTCGCCGCCGCTGGACGTTCCTCGGCGACGGCCGTCACTGCACGGACCCCGGACAGCCACTTGGCGGAAAGATCGTCTGGCACTCCTCTGCCCGGCTCTGCAGTTCAGCGACGATGCGCTGCGCATCCACCTCGTCAGCTGCGGGGATGCCCTTGCTCACGAGCTCCTGGTCGAAATAGGGAAGCAGGCCGACCTGGAGCCCGGAGTCCGTCGTCATCGTGGACAGAGAGGAGCCCAGCAGACTGCCCTGCACCCCTCGGTACACGGCAACGGTGCCGGTGCCGGCGCTCCCGTTGACCGCGACGAACCACTGTGACGACAGCCAGGTGGAGGCGACGACCAGGAGGCCGGCGATGACGAGGGTGAACATGACGACGCCGCCTATGACGGTCCACCAGGTGCGTCGGCGGACGCGTCGGCGCTCGCGATGCTCCGATGCGACTGCCGCCTCGCGGCGGGCGCTCTCGGCCGCAGGGACGACGATCTCCGCATCGATGAGTGGCTGCGGGGCCGTGGGGGGACCGCCATCGAAGGGCGCTGGCACGTCAGGACGGTCCGGGTCGGGCTGGGCGTCGTCAGGGAAGCGCACGTCGGGCAGCCGCATCCGCACGCGAGGCTCGCCTGCGGCGCCGACGACGACAGGAGCGAACACGTCCTGCACAGGGGGCACGTCCGGGTTGGCATCGGGCACGTCGACAACATCCGCGACGACGACGGTGACGTTGTCGGGCGCACCTCGCTCGAGGGCGAGGTCGACGAGGCGAGTGACCGCACCTGTGGGGTCACCGTCGCGCAGCGCTGAGGCCATCTCCTCGATGCGCAGGACGCCGGAGAGGCCGTCGGTGCAGAGCATGAACCGGTCGCCGACACGTGCCTCGCGAATCGACAGATCTGCTTCGACGGGGTTCAGGCCGTCGAGGGCCCGCATCAGCAGTGAACGACGGGGATGCACGGTCGCCTCGTCCTCGGTGATGCGTCCGGCGTCGACGAGAGTCTGCACGTAGGTGTGATCATGCGTCATCAACTGCATGTCGTCGTCGCGCAGCAGGTAGGCCCGTGAGTCGCCGACATGGACGAGGGCGATTCGGCCGCCCAGCCAGTACAGGCCCGTCACTGTGGTGCCCATGCCGGTGAGGTCCGGGTCGTCGGCGATGACGTCAGCGATCGTGTCGCCCACATCGCTGACCGACTCGGCCAGTGAACTGAGGATCTCGCCGGCCTCCGGTGGGTGCACGTCGAGGTCGGCAACGGTCGCGACGGCGATGGCACTGGCGAGCTCTCCGGCAGCGTGACCGCCCATGCCGTCGGCCACGAGGAGGAGGGCTGGTCCGGCGTAGCCCGAGTCCTCGTTACCTTCACGGACGAGTCCGACGTCGGATCGGGCGGCGTAGCGAAGGGACAGTGCCATGGCGACTACTTCTGAATCTGCAGGGTGGTGCGCCCGACCCGCAGGGGAGCGCCCACCGGCAGCACGGTGGGAGTGATGATCCGAGATCGATCGATCCAGGTGCCGTTCGTGGAACCGAGGTCCTCGACGATCCACGAGCCTTCAGCCGGGTACACCCGTGCGTGACGGCTCGACGCGTAGTCGTCATCGATGATGAGGGTGGAGTCGGGTGCTCGCCCGATCGTGATCTGGGCGTCGGCGAGGGGGATGACCGTGCCGACGAGTGGGCCCTCGATGACCACGAGTTTCGTGCCCTTCACCTTCGACTGCCTGGCGGACTTGGGTCGCTTGGGTGGTTTGGGTGCCTTCGCCGGCCGCCGGCTGCGCCCCGTGGGTCGGGCGTCGGCGGGCATGCGCAGGTCGCGCCGCAGGGCGATGACGGTGATGAGGACAAATGCCCAGAGCAGGCTTAGGAACCCCAGGCGAACGAGAGTGAGTCCGAGCTCGGACACGGGTCAGCCGCTCCGGAACACCAGTGGAGTGGAGCCGATCATGATCGTGGTCCCGTCGACGAGCTCGAGCTGGCTGACGCGCTCGCCGTTCACGAAGGTGCCGTTGGTCGAGTTGAGGTCACGCACGAGGACGGGCTGACCGAGGACGATCTCGCAGTGGTGTCGAGAGGCGCCCGGATCCTCGACCCGGATATCGGTGTCGCTGCCGCGGCCGAGCCGACTGACCGCTCGCACGAGCGGGTAGGCGGTGCCACCCACCTCGAGACGCGGCTGGCGCAGGTCGACGTTGACGGACTCCTGGCTGCCCGCAGCCCGGACCTCCGCCCGTGCCTCGCTGCGCACCCGGAAGATACCTGTCTCGAGCTCGTCGTCCTGACCCAGGCTGACCTCGACCGGGCCCAGCAGGGTGTATCCCTGCTCGGCTCCGTAATCGCGCACGAGGGTCGCTAGCTCGGTCTGGAGCGCGTCACGGAAGACGGCGAGGCGCCGGTAGTCGTGCTCGGAGAGCTCGATGTGGAACACGTTCGGAATGACGGTGCGGGTGCGGTCGATGACCGCGGCGCGGTCGTTGATCTCCCGCTGCAGTGCCGAGGCGATCTCGACGGGCTGCACCTCGGCCTTGAAGGCCCGGGCGAATGCTCCGTTGACCAACCGGTCGAGGGAATCCTCGAACCGCTCCAGCAGACCCACGACTGACTCCCACCTCGATTGCCTCACGTATGACGACGCCTCACGGGCGTGAGTCGATGTTAACGCGGGGGTGGGGTGCGACTTGGGACGCGCACCGGTTAAATGGGCCGAATGCGCCTAGGTTCACGAGTTGCCCGCTTCATCGTCGCAGCATCGGCCGTCAGCCTCATGAGTTCCGGGGTCGGCGTCGCGGGAGCGGCGGATGTCAATCTCGCGACCGGTGGCAATCCACCGGGGGGGTGGATTGGAAATCCCGAGATCTTTGAGAGCACCTTTGGAGGCATCGGCGAAGGAGCCCCGCAGGGGACGGTTGTGGCGGACTCTGGCTTTCGCCCCTATCCCCATGGCTTCCCCTTGCCCAACTGGGGATCAGCCGACGATTTCGCCGTGAACTCACTCATCTGGGGAGTCCCGGACCGCGTGACCCTGCAGGAAATCCAGAAGGGTGAGTACGCGAGTCCGGCACCGCTGAACTCCCTGGCCCTGCGCAGGACACTGGGAAACGGGGTCTGTCGCGACCCGAAGGCGATCGACCCGAAGACAGGTGAATGCGACCTCATCCTGGGTGCAGACCTCCTCGCACAGAGCATCGAGACCGGAGCCCTCGGAGGTCACTGCTTCGGCATGGCGGCGGCTGCGGCCGCGCTCTACAACGGTCAGATTCCCGCGAACCAGGTGGGCGCCTCCGGACTTGGCATCAATGCCGCGAATCAGATGGGCAAGCCCGCGATCGAGACGATCACGCGGCTGTTCGGAACGCAGTACCTGAACTCCGAGATCCTTGACCTGATGAATGTGGGCACTTCGCCCACAGAGGTCGTCCAGACCCTCATTCGCGAACTGCCGAGCGGGCAGGTGCCCTACGTCCTGGGTCTCATCGGTGACGGTGGCGGGCATGCCATCACGCCCTATGCCGTGACAGATCGTGGTGACGGCCTCTTCGACATCGCGGTGTACGACAACAACTTCCCTCTGCGGGCTCTCGCGGTGACAGTGGACACGACCACGGATTCCTTCGTGTACACGTCGGCCACGGATCCGAACTCCCCGAACTACACGTGGTCGTCCGAGAACGATGCTGTGGTGGGTCTGGTGCCGATGGACATGATCCTGGGCAAGCAGCCGTGTCCGGTGTGCCGGGGCAAGGACAACGGAACTCTGCTGTCGTTCAGCTCGTGGGAGAGCGTCAACAGCGATGAGATCGGCATCAGCCTGGTTGACGACAAAGGCGATCCACTCTCTCCTGACCTCTACCGCGTGTTCGGACCACTGAACCCGGACACGGAGGAGTTGAGCAGCGCCCCGCTGATCGCGGTGGAGCCAGGTGTCGACTTCGGTGTGCTCGTCCAGACCGGGAAGCTCAAGACCCCTCAGCCCCTGGAGGTGTACGCCATGAGCAACGGCAACTCTGAATACCTGTTGATGGAGAGCCTCCCGTCGGACGGCGTGATCGTCTTCGGAGTCGGAGACGGTGCAGCGCTCTTCGAGTCCAACAAGGTGACATCGCCTCGCATTCAGCAGTTGTGGGACGGCACCAGGCGAAGCATCGATGTCAACGGCCATCCGCTGGTGCTGCCAGCTGGAGCCACGGCCTTCCAGAACTGGGATCGTCCCAGCAAGCGCATCACCTATGACAGCAGTGCCAAGCGCACCGTGACCTGGAACGTCCAGGTGAGCGGAGTCTCCGATGACGGTGACGTGAACTGGGTGGGCCTTGGGGTGAAGGTGCCGGCGAGCGCCAAGATCGTCGTCGACTATTCAAAGGCGACCTCCGCGATCGCGCCGACGGCATGGGTGGAGGCCAAGGGCGGTGCCCGCACCGCCATCACCATGGAGAAGGTGACGCAGAGCCTGATCGATGGCGAGCGGGACCGGATCTACGTCGTCCAGGGCCCAAGCTGATCCGCTCGTCTGTCCCACGCCGCGGGACAGACGAGCCCGTGAGCCCCCGGTGGGGACCGTTTGGCTCACCTGTCCCACGCCGCGGGACAAACGAGTAGGCGATGTGCGGGTCAGGCGCCGCGCTGGGAGTCCCCATGGTCGCGGGCTGGAGCATCGTCGAAGTACTTCTGGCCGAGTCGGTAGACCTGCTCGTTGGTCAGGTCGTCGACATCGACGCGCACGTCGGCCACGATCAGCGCTGCCACATCCGACTCGTGCTTCTCGAGGTACGAGACGAGCAGGTGTGAGGCATTCGCCTTGCCCTTGCCGTGACCGAGCAGCAGCACGCCGCGAGCGCCCTGCAGTGCATGCCCGATAGTGCGCCAGTAGACGGGGTTGTCGTTCTCGTAGGTGCCATCGGGGTTTCCGGCCCGCTGGTACACGTTGTGCATGAACCCCTTGGGGTCGTAGGCACCGATCGTCTCGGGGGACGACTCCGGAGCCGCATCGATCGCATAGAGGCGGGTGGTGTGGAAGTCGACGGCGGCGACCGCGTAGCGGCCCTTCACGTCAACGGCGTTGGTGATGTCGTGCTCGGCCATCTTCAGACCTCCTTGCCGGGGGCGGCGGGCTCGAATCCGGCGTTCTTGAACATGCGACGCAGGTCGACGACCATCTGCTCACCGATGTTCTTGTCGTGTGGGCGCGAGAGCACCTCAGTCTCATCGCCGATGGTCACCTTGTACTTGCCGTCGTGCTCCTCGACGACGGTGCCCGCCGCTTCCATCAGTGAGAGGGCATCGTGCCAACGGATGTTGTGGCTCACGGGGTGCTGGAAGATCGCAGTGAGGGTGTCACTGTGATGGTTGTTCAGGTCGGCCATGGGTGCCTCTCGATACGAAATGATGGTCAGTAAGACGGGAGTCTAGGCGTGTGAATGCCGGACCCACGGAGACGGTCAGGGATACTCGAACCCGTGATGGGAGATCCCGGCCCGTGCCCCGCCTGTGAGAAGAGTGATCTCGAGCGTCGAGGTGGCAAGGACTTCTGTCCCCAGTGCTACTACATCCAACCCTGCTGCGACGGGGGCTACTGCTCCTGAGGCTCGTCAGCCCGTCTCCATGTTCCTGACCTGGTGCACAATTGCGATATGCGCCGGGCTCTCCTCCTCCTCACGTCCTTCAGTCTTCTCCTGGGCTCGATGGCCAGCATTGCTCCGGCTCAGGCCTCGGGACCTGATTCGAAGACTCGGTCAGCGGTTCGTGCCGCGAGCCCGGTCAAGGGAACGCCGTCGCAGATCCTGCGGGAGGTGCCCGTCACCGAGCCCCTCGTCTCCGGCTTCCAGTCGGGTCTGTTTCAGCCCAAGGGAGCCCTCTACAAGAAGGACGCGAAGGGTTGCACCAAGCGCAACCAACTCCTGATCCAGATCGCCAGCAGGAAGCCCAAGATCGGCAAGAACTGCGTTTTGTCCGGCGGAGAGTGGCTCGTCGACTTCGGGCGCAAGAAGGTCACGTCGGCGCGCCAGGTCAAGATGCTGCCCCTGCTTCCGGACAACTACGTCTACGCCCAAGGTGCGTACGGATGGACTGAGGCGCAGAGGCGCGCGTACGGTCAGAACTACCCCGAGAAGCCATGGACGACGAAGAAGACTCGTTCTCTCATTGCCACCATCACCGACTTCTCGGTCCAGCTCTACAGCCCGTCAGCCTTTTCCACCATGGTCCAGATCTCCAAGAACCTCGGGACCATCGGTGTCGGGCAGCGGGGCGGAGACGCTCGCGATGCAGAACTCAATGCGCAATTGACGAAGCTGCGATTGAGCAACCCCGGACTCTTCGACGACTGGACGATCGCCACCCTCCTCAATGCCAAGTCCTGGGGCCTGAGCTTCGGCCCTGGCACCTATGACAACTTCGAGGTGACGATCAGCACCTGTGCCAGCGAGGGTGAGACCAAGGGGAGCAACCCCTGCACTTCGGAGTACTCGGTTCCCAACCAGGCTCAGAAGTACAGCATCGTCCCCGTCCCCATGTCAGCCTCCATCCGCCCGCCTTCGGCGTCCCTGTCGAGCAGCCAGATCATCAACATCCAGGAGCGAACCCCGGATCTGGGCTATGGGGCACCCACGGGAGAGACGATCAGCCGCTCGATGTTCGGCATTCACGCGCCCGCGTGGTGGTTGAGCAACAAGAGCACCGGCTTCGTAGGAGACACGGATCCGGCCAGCATCCCGGACGTCCCCGTGGGCTACCTGCGCCTGTGGGATACCGAGACAACGTGGGCGGACATCGAGCCCACCCAGGGTCAATTCAGGTTCGACCAGCTCGATCGCCAGGTGCAGTCAGCGCAGATCCTCGATGCTCGGGTGATGCTGGTTCTGGGCCGAAGCCCCTCCTGGGCGACACATGACACGAAGGAACAGGATCCTTCCGAGGACTCGAGTTGGGCCGCCTACGTCGCAGCGTGGCGCTCCTACATCGGGCAGGTGTGCCGCCACTACGGACCGTCAATCTCCGCCTACGAGGTGTGGAACGAGGCCAACCTGGACACCTTCTGGGTGGGTGGTCCAGAGAAGATGGCTGACCTGACCAATGCCGCCTTCGAGGAGATCCGCGGGTGCAACCCCTCGGCGCTCGTGGTGGCGGCCAGCACCACGACACGGGCGACTGGATCCTTCGGAACGTTCTTCCCGGCGTATCTCGCTGGACTCAAGAAGCGAGGATGGCCGGCGGATGCCTATGCCGTGCACAGCTACCCGGCAGCATCCGGTGGGGCCAATGACCGCATCCGCGGCATCGGCCAGTTCAAGACGATGCTGGCTCTCGCAGGTGCTCCCCAGACCACGATCTTCGACACCGAGGTCAACTACGGGTTCGCCGGCCTCGGGGAGGGTCAGGTCCCGCGTGGCGGCAGAGAGGCCATGGCGCTGATGTCGCGGACCTACGTCGACTCGGCACGCTATGGATTCGCTTCGACCTTCTGGTTCGTCTGGACTCTTCCCAAGGGCGATCCGTATCCGCCCAATCCCATCGCGGACACCTACGGCATCCAGTTCACCCGCGATGAGGCGGATGCCAAGACTGCCTGGCGCACGACCTATGACTGGCTCGTGGGTGCTCGATTCCAACGTTGCCTCGAGGGCTCGCAGCGAGTTGTGGTCTGCCAGTTCAGCAAGGGCGACAGCAACTTCTCCGTCATCTGGCACGGTGATGTGGGCTCGGCCCCCATCGACGCATCGATGTCTGAGATCGGTCAATTGGGCTCACGCAAGTGCGACCTGCAGGGCAACTGCACGGACCTGACCGGGGTCACGAGCATTCCTGTTGACTACGCACCCATCCGCATCGATGGGACTCCACTGCCGGCGTCAGCCACGCAGACTCCAAGTGAGCCAACAGGCGTGCCGTCGGTGGGGTCTGTGGAACCTCCCATTGCCGCGTACGTGGTCGTTGACTACGGAGTGAGCAACAAGGCGGACGCCATCGCTACCTGGTTGCCTCCGCTGGTCCTGACCGATCTGGACAGTGTGAAGTACGTCTATGAATGGGATTACTGCAAATCGGGCAAGTGCACGACGCTTGCCTCGGGGGATGTCCGTGGACTGACCACGTCCCTCGATCTACGCAAGGGCCCCGGTGACTATCGCTTCTCGGTACGCACGGCGACGTGTGCGGCGTCTTCGCCTACGACGTGCGCGAAGTCTCGTGCTGTCCAGGTGGATTTCACGATGTTGAGCACGCGGGCCGCTCCGCCATCCTCGGTCATGATCCAGCCCGGCCTTGGCAAGGGGATCGTGCGGTGGGTTGCGCCGAACATCCCCACTCGGCTGATCAAGGAGTACGAGATTCAGGTACGAGCAGTCACTGGTGTGGATCCAGACCAGGCGTTCGGCAAGTGGATAGCCGTAGGGACGTCGAAGAAGCTCTCAACCATTTTCGATCTCGCGAAGACTGGATGCAAGGGTGGCGTCCGCTGTCAAGCACGCGTGCGAACCGTCCTCGAGAGTGGTCTTGCCTCGCCATTCTCGGTGTCTGCGGAAACCTCCATCGCCAGTTACGAACGTCCGTTCGTCTTGGCGACCATTGATAGCCAAGACATGGCGATCTACACATTGGGGTGGACCGGCGGCTTTGGGCGCGGCGAGCCTTCCAGCGCAGAAGGTATGGTCTATCCCGCCAATGCGTATCAACTCCGCTGGCGGATTGGCAACGGCGAGTGGACAAACTCCCCTGTGAGATCCACAGCCGATCCCCAGCAGCTTGGCGGCCCTCCGGCCACCTCTGGCATTCCGCCTGGAACCCTCAATGCCCCGTACATGAGCTCGGTGGTGTGGCAAGGGCCCGCCGCGCCAGTTGGTGAAGGCGGCATTGAGGTCCAGGCCCGTGCGGTGGGAACCGGACAGGATCTACAGCCCAGTGACTGGGTGGACGTGGACATCGACTGGTCCACATCCAACTAGCCCGAACAGATGAGGGCCTGCCTGATGCTCAACCGGATGATGGTCGCCACGGGCGCGATGGTCGTGCTGGCGTCGACTACGGCACTTCCTGCCCACGCGGCCGGTTCGGTTGTCAACGCTGACGGGCAGCGGATGTGGATCTCCTGCATCGGCGCGGGTGCCCCGACGGTCGTTCTGGTCGACGGACTGCGCAGCGATCACACGATCTGGGATCCGGTGCGCAAACAACTGGCTAGGCAGACTCGTGTATGCGACGTGGATCGCCCGGGGCTCGGCAGCAGCCCGAAGCGACGTGGATCTCTGCGCACGGATGCGGGTGAGCACGCGAAAGAACTGCGCGCAGCCCTGGCGGCGGCCGGTGAGTCCGGGCCCTACACCTTGATCGCACATTCCTACGGCGGCCTGATTGCGCGGGCGTTCGTCGCACAGACCCCTCAGGATGTCGATGGCGTCATGCTGATCGATGCCGTCTATCCGGGCATCCATCGCACGTTTCTTCCGAGCTATTCCGGTGACTGGCACGAGGGCGGGACGACGATCGACATGTCGGCCAGCGAGAAGGCCACGGCGGGCGGACCGGACATGGGCGACACCCCGCTCGTCGTGATCACGGCAGGCAAGCCGGGCAACGGATCCGCGTGGGCGGACCGGAAGTGGAACCGTCAGCAGGCAAAGGCCGCGAAGCTGTCGGACGACAGCATGCACTGGTACGCCGAGAGGTCCGGCCATGTCGTGCAGCGCGATCAGCCAGGGATCATCGCGAAAGGCCTGCGCTGGCTGCTTGCTCACTGACATTGCGATGCTGCGTCACTCGGTGGGGCCGCCACGCGCCGGGAGACCCCACCGACTGACGCAGTTCGAGGGTCAGCCCTTGGGTGCGACGTCGAGTACGACCTCGAACTCCAGCAGGTCCGCGCCAGTCGACACCGGCTCGGGTCGACCCTCACCGCCCGCATGCGCCGCGCGTCCCTGCCCGTCCCGCCACGCCTCGAAGGATTTCTCGTCGGCCCACTGGGTGACGACGAAATAGCGGTTGTCCCCTGCGACAGGGCGAAGAAGCTGGAAGCCCAGGAAGCCAGGTGAGGACTCCACGGCACCCGCGCGTGCCGCGAATCTCCGCTCGAGTTCCTCTCCCGCACCCTCAGGCACGCGGATGGCGTTGATCTTCACGATGGAACCAGCAGGTGATGTCATGCGGCCATTGTCGATGAGGTCGGAGGCTTTGGCATTCCCATGGTCCTGTGTGCCAACGGGACGATGACGCACACTGACCCGAACGCGCATACGGACCAACAGGAAGTTCCAGTTTCACGCACCGAGGTCCGGCGATGTTCGGCCCGCATCCACCAGACGAGATCGTGCCTTCCGCTCCAGAGAACACCGGATCGGCCTGTGGCGCCGTGCTCCTGCCGGGGGTGACTGACCTCGGACTCAGTCACCGTGGGGGAGGGGCCGAGACTGACGCAGAGGGGAGCGTCACCAAGCTCCTCAGCGTGGTCGACAACGATCCGAGTGACGATCCGGATCTCGCGGTGCTGGCGACTCTCTTCACGGCCTGACGGCGACTACCCCAAGACGATCTCTGTCAGGGGGAGCCGGGTGCGCGGCGCACGCTCCCGCTCCTCGAGGTAGTCGGGCAGGTCTGCTGTGGGATCCCAGCGACCGACCGCCATCACCGCGACGGGCTCGAGAGACGAGGGCAGCGAGAACGACTCCCGGACGACGCTGACGTCGAATCCCCCCATCTGATGGACGACGAGGCCGAGAGCGCCGGCCTGCATCGTGAGATCTGCCGCCGCCTGCCCGGCGTCGTACCAGGCCCACCGGCGTTGCCTGCCAGTGTCATCCATCACCTGTGTAGCCATCACGATCAGCGCACTCGCGTACTGCGCCCACAGCTGATTGCCGTCATCAAGGCTGCCGAGGATGAGGTTGAACGCTGCGTCACCCCGGCGTCCGGGGATCAGCCGCCAGGGCTGGCTGTTGCCAGCCGATGGAGCCCAGCGCGCGGACTCTAGGAGAGCAGTGAGCTCGTCATCGCTCAGCGCGTACTCGCGGTCGAAGCCTCTCGGGCTCCAGCGATCGGCGAGCATGGGATGCAGGGGCACGGATGTCACGGCGCGCTTCTCGGAGGGGGTGATCACTCAGTGATGCTCCCAAACACTGACGAACCCCGCCTCTGGAGTTGCCGATGACGAGCACCGCGGGTAGGCAGGGCACGTGAGAAGACTCCTCACGGCGATCATGACCGCGGTGATCGTCGCAGCGATGGCGCCTGCAGTGCAGGCCAGCGAGTCGCTGTGGCGCGACCTGAGGACGCAGGACGGTCTGGTCATTCTCTACCGGCACGCCATTGCCCCCGGCGGTGGCGATCCGCCCGGATTCCGACTCGGTGACTGCAGCACCCAGCGCAACCTGTCGAAGGAGGGACGAGAGCAGGCTCGGGGCATCGGCCGGGAACTGCGCAAGGAGCGCGTGCCCGTGACGCAGGTACGTTCGAGTCGCTGGTGCCGCGCGCTCGACACTGCTCGGCTGATGAGGGTGGGCGCCGTGCGCCCGACACCGTCTCTCGATTCCGTGTTCACGGCATCGACGGCTCAGGCCCGCAAGCAGGAGCGACAGGCGAGAAACCTGATCCGTCAGCACCGGGGTGAACCTGGAGTCGTGCTCCTCGTCGGCCATCAGGCCAACATCATCGACCTGACCGGCATCGCTCCGAGTTCGGGTGAGGGCGTCGTCGTGCGCATGGATGAGGTTGGAGGCATCGAGGTGGTCGGGCGCATCCCAGCGCGTTGACCTGGCGAACCTCAGTCCTTGCTGCTGGACCTCGAGGATTCAGAGGAGTGGATCTCGGTGGAAAGCCCGGCACCCACCACACTGATCCCGCTCCCGCAGGACGGATCCCTGAAGTCTTGGCTCCATCCTCACGTGTGATGCCAGACTGCGTCCGTGCACGTCGTCATCTTTCGTTCGACTCGCAGGGCCGACAACGCGGAGCTCTACGCCGAGTGGTCGCACCGCATGGATGAGTGCGTGCGTGGCATCGAGGGATACGTCGACCACGTGGGATTCCGTGATCCAGCAACCCGAGAGGGTGTCACGCTCGCGTACTTCGACTCACTCGACGCGATTGCTCGCTGGCGTCAGGACAGCGAGCACCGGCAGGCCCAGGAGCTCGGGCGCACGAACTTCTATGAGGAGTACACCCTCGAGGTGGCTCGGGTCGAGAGGAACCACTCCTGGAAGAAGGCCGAGTCCCTCGGATCCTGACCCAGGAATCCGGACGCGGTGCGCAATCAATG
>Ga0181564_10000691_pt1 | contig 29916 bp, 24 predicted proteins | sample 011ome_24_FD_134512 | JGI IMG/M metagenome (GOLD analysis project Ga0181564, IMG submission 134512) | Coastal salt marsh microbial communities from the Groves Creek Marsh, Skidaway Island, Georgia - 011513CT metaG (megahit assembly) | ecosystem: Environmental > Aquatic > Marine > Intertidal... | reverse complement strand
TCTACTTTTTCTTTTAAAGAAGCCTTTTCAGTTTTTGTAATTAACTCAATTCTATTTGAGATTTTTTTCACTTCATCTTCAAAAGTTTTCTCTTGAGAAAAAGCAATAGTTGTGCAAAACAACACTAGTATTAGTAGTATTTTTTTCATTTTTTATCTGTTTAGATTATTATCTTAATTATGTATTTGGAATTTGTTTTTTAATTATTTCTATTAGCAATAGCACTTGCTAATCCTGTAATTTTACCTTTTACAACTTGCATAAAACTTTTCTTAAAGGTTTCTTCATCAATCTTTTTCTCTACATCAGTCTACAAGGTATTTGCATCTATTTTTAAGTTTGTTTTATTCAATTCTTTTTGGATGTTTTTTAAGAGGTCATTTCTATTAACATCATACTTCTTATAATACTCGTTTACATCTTTACCTGGATTTTTATCCGCATATAGCAAAGCATCACTATTAATTTTTATAGTACTATTCTGTAAATATTTCTTTGTTTTATTCGGAATCGCAATTGTGGTTTCAGCTACTTCAGTAGTTGTCAGATCAACAGATTTAAGTAAAGAGTTTACATCAATTTTAATTCGATTTTCAATCGGCGATTCTTTATTTTCTACTTTAATATTGGTTTTGTTTTGAGCCAATACAATCGGATTTTTCTCAATTATTTTAGCTTGTTTAATTTGAGGTTTTTTCTTTTTAAAGAGAATGTTTTTTTGTGGTTTCTTCTCATCTACTTTATCCTTTTTTACAATCACTGTTTCTACAGGAGCCGTGTTTTTAATTGTTGGCTTTACAAATTTTATAGTATCAATTATTGGTGATGTTACAAAAGTATTTGGTGTAATTGGTTCAGCATCATCATCAGAATTCATAAAAAAAGCTACTGAAATTAATAGTAGAGTTGATGCTGCATAAGCAGTATATAAAAACCATTTTTTGCGTTTCTTTTCCTGAGCAATATCTAATCGGTTGCTCAATCGCTCACAAGAAGAGTTGGATGGCTGAATTGTTCAAGATTTTAACGAATCTCTTACAATTTTGTCGATATTATTTGTCTCCATTTGCTCTTTTATTCATTCTAACATATTGTTCTTGCAACCATTTTCTCGCTTTAAATAATTGCGATTTTGAGATGCTTTCTGTAATGTTCAAATCTTTTGCAATCTCGGCATATTTATACCCTTCTACTGCGTATAAGTTAAACACCATTTTATAGCCCGTTGGCAATTCATCAATTAACTTCTGAATATCTTGTAACTCTGTAGCTTCTACACTATCTATAGTTTGTTTTTGAAATACATATTCTTCATCCGATAATTGTACTGGATTCTTTTTTCGCAAATACGAAATACATGTATTTACCATTATTCTTCGAATCCATCCTTCAAAACTCCCTTCATTTTTAAATTTTGAAAGGTTTGTAAAAACTTTTAAAAATCCAGATAACATCAAATCTTCTGCGTGATGTACATCTTTTACATATTGCCTACAAACACCTAAAATTTTAGGTGAATACAACTCAAATAACTCTTGTTGTGCTTCTCTTTTTTGTTTAATGGCATCAGCAATTAACTGATTAGTTTGGTTATGTAATGGTATAATTTTCAATCCGGATTCATGTTTTTTAAACGTCTTACAAATATATAGACTACAAGAGTTTTAAAATGGTTGCTAACGATTATAAAAAAATGCTTTTTTTTGAATAAAACTACTATAAAGACGAACTGAAATTGATTTTGCAACAGTAAATTAACGCTTTACCAAAAAACAAGTTCCACTAACATCCACTAAGGTAGATGTAATAAAAATTGTATCAATAGAGTTTACTGAATATAAGCGCTTTGCAGCTGATGTTAAATCGTGATTAAAAAGTAATTGTAAAACTTCTTGAGAATTGAAAATGAGCAAATCTGCTAATATCTCTTTATGATTGGTAAGCATTTCTTATAATGTTGGAAAACCTAAGTTTTTGTAAGCAATCAGTTCTTCTAAATCCATTTGGTCATCATCTTCAATTTCTGTTTTTCTAAACTCATTAAAATACTTTTCAATAATGTTTACAAAAGCAGGTGTTTCAATTTCTAATTGATATACTAAAGGTTCGTGTTCTTTCCACCTTTGAAATTGACCAAAATTCAAATCTGGAACATGCATAAGTTCTATGGCTATTGGTTTATTTTGAATTTTAACTTGCATCTTTTTAATAAGATAATTTTTAATTGTTAATTTTTAGTTTAATGTCATTTAAACTCAAAACTAAACACCAAAGACTTAAAACTAGTTTTACTGCGCATCTACATCAACGATAAACCGAATTGGTCTAAATTCTTTAACTGATTGAAACGTGTTTTTAATTTTTTCGATATGTTTCTTTGTTTCTGCCAAGTTTTGTTTTGGCGGAATTTTAATTGTAATATTTTTAATATATTGATTACGAACTCTAGAAACTACAGGGGCAGTCGGACCTAAAACATGCTCTCTAAATACATTTTGTAATGCCTTTGCAAGCCAATTTATTCCACTATCAACCTTTATATAATCTTTGTGTTTTAAGGTAATTTTTATCAAGCGATAATACGGAGGATAATGATACTGCCATCGTTCTTGTAATTGTTCTTTATACATTTCTGCATAATTGGTGGTAGAAACTTGTTGCAATATTTGATGGTAGGGATTATAGGTTTGGATCGCTACATTTCCTTGTTTTTTTGAACGCCCTGCACGTCCAGAAACCTGCACCATCATGTCGTAGCTACGTTCATGTGCTCTAAAATCTGGAAAATTCAACATATTATCGGCATTTAAAATTCCGACTAACGACACATTTTCAAAGTCCAATCCTTTTGATAACATTTGTGTACCTACTAAAATATCAATTTCTTGCGCCTCAAAAGCACCTATTATTTTTTGATACCCATGTTTTCCACGAGTAGTATCTAAATCCATTCTACCAATATTGTGATTTGGGAAAATTTCTTTCAATTCTAATTCAATTTGCTCCGTTCCAAAACCTTTTGTATCTAAAGTATTACTGCCACATGCGGCACAATTGTTTGGCATTGCTCGCTGATAATTACAATAATGGCATTTTAACTCGTTTCGGTATTTATGATAGGTTAAACTCACATCACAATTTGGGCATTGTGGAGCAACACCACAGGTTGTGCATTCTACAACTGGAGAAAACCCACGTCTATTTTGAAACAAAATAACTTGTTCTTTATTTTCTAAAGCTTCAGTAATTAATAAGGTTAAACGATCAGAAAAATGACCATTCATTTTCCTTTTATGCTGTTTTTCTTTGATGTCTATCAATTCGATTTTTGGCAATTGCACATTTCCAAATCTGCGATTTAATTCCACCAAACCATATTTACCATTTTGCGTATTAAAATAACTCTCTATGGATGGCGTTGCAGAGCCCAATAAAATTTTTGCTTTGTGTTGGTGCGCTAACACAACGGCCGTGTCTCTTGCATGATAACGTGGCGAAGGCTCAAATTGTTTGTAGGATGTTTCATGTTCTTCATCAACAATAATCAATCCCAAATTAGAGAAAGGTAAAAACACCGAGGATCTTGCTCCTAAAATAATTTGGGCTTTTGGTTTATTTTCCAATACATTGTTCCAAACCTCTACACGCTCATTCATTGAGTATTTTGAATGAAATACAGATATTTGGTTTCCAAAATAAGTTTCTAAACGTGTAATAATTTGCGTAGTCAATGCAATTTCTGGCAATAAAAACAAAATCTGTTTTCCTGAATTTAAATTATTTTCAATCAGTTTGGTATATACTTCAGTTTTTCCTGAACTTGTAATTCCGTGTAATAAAACAACCTCTTTTTCTTGAAATGAGCTTTTAATTTCTGCCAATGCAGTTTCTTGAAAATCGTTTAAGCTTTTTAAATCGTTGGTACTACCTTCAAAATGAATTCTGTCTGTTTGAATTTCATACAATTCAAAAATTTCTTTATCAGCCAACGCTTTAATAACAGCTGTAGAAACGCCTATTTTTGTTTCTAAATCTTTGGCTTTAATTGGCTTTTTATCAGCATATAATTGAAAATACCCTAATACTGCTTCTCTTTGTTTTTTTGCCCTGTTTAACTCTTGTAATAAGTTTTGCAACGCTTCATTAGAAGTAAAATTAGCCTTTAACCGAACATATTTTACCATTTTAGGTTTGTATTGTTCGTAAATTTCTTCTTTGATAGAAACCGCTTTTTTCTGAATCAATTCGTTGATTATTGGTAAGACCTTTTTCTTTCCCAAAATATCAGCAACTTGATGTATGGTAAGCTGAGATTGATGTTGTAATGCTTCAAAAATTAAAAACTCATCATCATTTAAATTATTTTCTTCTGTAAATGTTTCGTTTTTTAAAACAATCGTTTCACTTTCTAACAAAAATGCTGACGGTAAAGCTGCTCTATAAACATCTCCTAAGGAACACATATAATAACTAGAAATCCATTGCCAATTTTGTAATTGAACTTCCGTTACAATTGGTTTCTCATCCAAGATTTGTAGAATTTCAATCGCTTCGTATAACTCTGGTTTGTTTTGATGTACCCTAAAAACCAACGCAGTGTACATTTTTGTGTTTCCGAAAGAAACCGCAACACGCATTCCTTTTTGCAAAAAATCAGCTTCTCCCTTTGTAACCGAATAGGTAAAGGTTTTCTGAATTGAAATGGGTAATATGACGTCTATAAAATGGATAGGAATTTATTTAACTACTTTGTATCAAATATAAAAAGGTTTGTCGGAGTAAAAAAGCCTAATCATTTTTTGTAATATTGTAGCAAACAGTCTATTATGAAAAAAATCTTTTTTTACTTTTTGTTGCACTTTCTTTTTCTGCCTTTACGCAAACTGATTCGGGAGATTTAGAAGTTTATTTAAATACTAAATTAAGCAACATTCCAGGAGATACAGGAAATAATTACAAAGTACCTACTAGCGGTGAATTAACAACTTGGGGAACAGTAATTACTGCCATTTTAGCTGATGATCTTGCAACAGCAAGAACCCAAGCAGCAACTATTAATTATCAAATTGTAGAATACACAAATACATCGCTTTCGTTAAATAGAATTTTTTATGTGTTGGAAGAAAAAAACACACAGACTAATTATTGGGGAACCTATGTGTTTAGCAAGACTCCCGATAGAAATAATTTAATCTTACAATCTCCACACTCATCTGATGATTTTAACACAGGAAAACAAGCTATTTATGCTTTTAATAGATTAAATACTATTGCCCTATTTTTAAACGGAACACAACGCTGTAATAATTCTACCGCATCTACTTGTGCAGGAACTACAACTGTTTGTTCTGGAGTTTTAGAAGCCTTAAAAGTTTTTGACATGGCACATAACACTAACAATATGTTTCAAAAAACAACGGAAGTTTTATTCAATTCTATTGCAAATTCTTTATTTGTTCAATTACAGGGGTTTTCTAAAAAAAGCAGCGATCCCTACGTAATTATGACAAATGGAACCGATATAACACCAACAACAGATGATTATGTGACAATGATAAAAAACGAGTTATTTACTATAGATAATTCTTTAACTTTTAAATTGGGACACATAGATACTGACTGGGATCGATTAAGAGGGTTTACAAACACACAAGGGAGATTTATCAACGGGAGTGCAACCCCTTGTAATACATCAGCCTCTGAAACTTTTGGAAGATTTATTCATATAGAACAAGAAAAATCCAAATTAAGACAAGATGCAAGTGGTTGGGAAAAAATGAATGCAGCTTTAGATAATGTGTTTGCCAAAACCCTTGCTGTAGATGAATTTTCTAAAAAAGTAATTTTAAAAACAACAAATTCTTTTACAAATTCTATCTCGTTTTCTGCAAAAAACATTACCAAAGTTGAATTATTTAATGTTCTTGGTAAATCTGTATATAGTAAAAACACAACTGATGAAAACATCCAAATCAACACTAAAAAAATGAGTTCTGGAATCTACTTCTTGAAAGTTCATATTGGAAATGCCACTTACACTAAAAAATGATTCGTGAATAGTACAGATTGGGAAAAAAGGGGTCGATTTATTTCAATAAATAATCATTCTGTATTTGTAATTGATGAAGGGAGTTCTTCTGAAACACTTGTAATTCTTCACGGATACCCAACTTCATCTTTTGATTATTATAAAATATTACCAAAATTAACTGAAAAATATCGTGTTAATATTCACGATCATGTTGGTTTTGGCTTTTCTGATAAACCACAAAACTATTCGTATTCTTTAATAGATCAAGCTACAATAGCCTTAGAATTATGGAAACAATTAGGACTCGAAAAAGTAACACTATTAGCTCATGATTACGGAACAAGCGTAGCAACTGAAATTCTAGCAAGACACAACAACAATGAAATTGATTTAATAATTGATAATTTGATTTTATGCAACGGTAGTATGCATATAGAATTGGCTCAAATGAGAAAGATTCAAAATTTACTAAAAAGTAGATTCGGTAAATATGTTGCCATGCTTACAAATTTTACAATTTTTAGCAAGAACCTTCGAAACGTCTATTTTGATAAAAACAAAGTCACTAAAGATGAATTGCGCCTAATGTGGCAACAATTAGAATACAATAACGGAAAAAAAGTAATGTATTTAATTAGCAGATATAAGAACGAACGGTATACACTTTGGAATAGGTGGATTGGCGCCTTAAAAGAAACTCAAATTCCTACGAAACTAGTTTGGGCAACAAAAGATCCTGTTGCGTTTAAAGAAATAGCAGAATTATTAACTACTGAGATTCCAAATAACGAATTGTTTTGGTTAGAAAATTATGGACATTTCTCTATGTTAGAGTGTCCTAATGAATGGGCTGAATTGGTTTTAAAGTAATAGGTTTTGTATACTTCTGTTTTTAGTTTATTTTTATAAATAATTTTAAACTTTATTTTATGATTATCTATGGATCAAAGTTAGCACACTTAAAATAAGAGCAATCTAGAAGAATAACTTGTGAAAGCTGTGGCTCAAAAGAAACTGTTGTATTTAGTGTTTTTAGTAAACATGTGCATATTTTTTGGATTCCGCTTTTTCCGGTTGGAAAAAAAGGTTTTTCTGAGTGCCAGCATTGTAAAAAAGTTCTAAAAACTAAAGAAATGCCAAACGACTTTAAACAAGAGTATAAAATTATCAAAAGTGATAGCAAAGTTCCTATTTGGCAATTTTCTGGTCTTATTTTAATTATTTTAATAATTCTTTGGGGAGTGTTTGATGGTATTGCTTAAAAAAAGAGGCTATAAACTCTAACTAATATTTGCCCACAATCCACTTTTTTTCTGTAGCTGTGTAAACGTATGTAGCGTAATATTGTTTTCTGGTTTCGATAAATTAGCATCATCAGATAATATATCAATTGCTGCATTTCTTGCAGAAACTAGAATTGAAGTATCTTTTACAATATCCGCTATCTTTAGATTTAACACTCCGCTTTGCTGTGTTCCCATAATATTTCCTGGTCCTCGTAATTTTAAATCTACTTCTGCTATTTTAAAGCCGTCTGAAGTTTCTACCATCGTTTTTAGACGTGTTTTTGCATCGTCAGAGATTTTTACATCCGACAATAAAACACAGTAACTTTGGTCTGCCCCTCGCCCAACTCGTCCACGCAATTGATGTAATTGACTCAAGCCAAAACGTTCAGAACTTTCAATTACCATTACACTTGCATTGGGCACATTTACACCGACTTCAATCACAGTTGTTGCCACCATTATTTGTGTTTCTCCTTTTACAAAACGTTGCATTTCATATTCTTTATCTTCAGGTTTCATTTTTCCATGCACAATACTTATTTGATATTGTGGTGTTGGAAAATCTCTAGAAATACTTTCATAACCATCCATCAAATCTTTATAATCCATTGCTTCAGATTCTTGGATGAGTGGATACACTACATACACTTGCCTGCCTTTGGCAATTTCATCTTTTAAAAATTTAAAAACCGCTAAGCGATTGCTATCAAATCTGTGTACAGTTTTCACTTCTTTTCTACCTGGTGGTAATTCGTCAATAACAGAAATGTCTAAATCTCCATATACAGACATGGCTAAAGTTCTTGGAATTGGTGTAGCTGTCATTACCAAAACATGAGGTGGTAACTCGTTTTTCTTCCACATTTTTGAGCGTTGTGCAACTCCAAATCTGTGTTGTTCATCAATAATAGCAATTCCTAAGTTTTTAAAAATCACTTTATCTTCTAGCAATGCATGTGTTCCTATCAAAATATGCAAAGTTCCGTCTTCTAATTGTTGATGAATTTCTCGCCTTTTTTTTGTTTTTACTGAGCCAGTTAATAAGGCAATATTTATAGGAGCATCTTTCAATAATTCTTCAAGAGCATTAAAATGTTGTGTTGCTAAAATTTCTGTTGGCGCCATTAATGAAGCTTGAAAACCGTTGTCTATTGCAATCAACATGGTCAATAAGGCAACAATGGTTTTTCCAGAACCAACATCACCTTGTAGTAACCTATTCATATGAATTCCGGTTGCAACATCTTTACGAATTTCTTTCAACACACGCTTTTGTGCATTAGTTAAATCAAACGGAAGGTAGCTGTTATAAAAAGTATTGAAATAATCTCCAATATTTTCAAAAACATAGCCTTTTAACTTTGATTTTCTAATGATTTTCTTACGGATAAGTTGTAGTTGAATAAAAAATAATTCTTCAAATTTTAATCTATACTGTGCTTTTGCAAGATTTTCTTGACTTTTAGGAAAATGAATATTTAACAAAGCCTCTTTTTTTGACATCAATGCATACTGACTGATGAAATTTCCTGATAATGATTCATGTATATTTCCATCAAGTTCAATAAACAAATTCTGTAACAAAGTTCTAATTACTTTATTACTTATATTTTTTTTACCTAGTAATTCGGTTGATGGATAGACAGGTTGCATTGCTGTTTGAACTTTCTTTTTATATTCAGAAAGTAATTCCATTTCTGGATGCGGCATAGAAAACGTATTGTTAAAAATGTTTAGTTTTCCATAAACAACATAAGGAACATTAGGTTTTAATGAATCTTTTATCCATTTTACTCCTTTAAACCAAACCAACTCTATTGTACCTGTTTCATCAGTAAATGTTGCCACTAATCTGCTTCCTCGTTTTTGTTGTACCGTTTTGACATGCGAAATTTTTCCAACAATTTGAACATCAGCATTGCTGTTTTGTAGCTGATTAATTTTATAAAATTGTGTTTTATCAATATATCTAAAAGGAAAAAAATGCAACAGATCGGCACATGTTCTAATACCAAATTCTTGCAACAACAAACTAGCTCTATTTGCTGTTACACCGTTTACATATGTTATGGGACTTTTTAAACTAATCAAGGTTCAAATTTTCTCTTTTAAAAATATCTAAATTACATATTTTGTAACGAATGATAAAGAGAATATTCTTTTTTAGAGATTTCAATAAAAAGAAAAATTAATCTCATCTTTATTCTTACATTTGCAAGTCCAAAGAAACTACAACTTTTTAGTGATTAATATTCTATAAATGAGACTACACAGAAATTTAACATATGCAGTAATAGATAGTTTACGCGATGTTTTTAATGAAGGAGAATATGCTGGTAAAGCAGTAGAAAAAGCATTAAAAAGAGATAAACGTTGGGGAAGCAGAGATCGTAAATTTGTAGCAGAAACCATTTATGAAATTATAAGATGGAAACGTTTGTATGAAGAAATTGCCAATGTAAAAGAGCCTTTTGATAGACCTAATTTATGGCGATTATTTACGGTTTGGTGTGTATTAAAAGGCATCCCTCTACCCGATTGGAATCAGATTGAAGAAACACCAACAAGAAGAATTAAAGGTAAATTTGACGAACTTTCTAAAATAAGAAAATTCAGAGAATCGATTCCTGATTGGATGGATGAATTGTGTGTAAAAGAATTAGGTGAAGAATTATGGACTAAAGAAATGGAAGCTTTAAACACACAAGCCGATGTTGTATTAAGAGTGAATACCTTAAATATTTCTAAAGAAAAATTACAGAAAGAGTTAGAGGAAGAAAGTATATTTACAGAAACACTTCCAAATCATCCTGATGCATTAAAATTGGTAGAAAGAGCAAATGTTTTCAAAACGGATGCCTTTAAAAAAGGATATTTTGAAGTCCAAGACGCTTCTTCTCAATTAGTGGCTAGTTATTTAGATGTAGAACCAGGCATGAAAGTAGTTGATACTTGTGCAGGTGCAGGAGGTAAAACACTACACTTATCTGCATTGATGGAAAATAAAGGGCAAATTATTGCCATGGATATTTACGAAAGCAAATTGCGTAAGCTAAAAGTAAGAGCAAAAAGAAACAAAGCACATAACATAGATTTACGTGTTATAGATTCAACCAAACCCATTAAAAAACTATACAATAAAGCAGATAGAGTTTTAATCGATGCTCCTTGCTCTGGCTTAGGTGTTTTAAGAAGAAATCCAGATTCTAAATGGAAACTACAACCAGAGTTTATAGACAACATTAAAAAAACACAACAAGAAGTTTTACAACAATATTCTAAAATGCTAAAACCTGGCGGTAAAATGGTTTATGCAACCTGCTCTGTACTTCCATCAGAAAATCAGGAACAAGTAGCTAAATTCTTAAACTCAGAAAACGGAAAAGAGTTTACACTACTCAAAGACAACAAAATATTAGCCTCAGAATCTGGTTACGACGGATTTTACATGGCCTTGTTAGAAAAGAGTACCACTTTATAGTCTAATATTCGTTTTGAAAAATATTAAAAAAGCAGCATAAAAGCTGCTTTTTTTATGTTCAAAACATCGTGGATAACTCCTAAATTATGTGCGCTTTTTACTACTCAATTTAAAGGAATTATCTTAAATTTGCCTACAGTAAAACAACCTGTCTACCGATCAGGCAGGCACACAAACACACTATAAATGATTCTTTTCTTTGGAAACCAAGACCGTAAAGTGTTTGCTGTTCAAACAGCAAAAGAAGTATCGGCAGAAAACATTTCAAAATTAAATTGGCTTTTTGGAAATCAACCTAAAATAAACGCGGCGTCTATAGACGCTTTTTTTATTGGTCCACGTGCCGCAATGATTACTCCTTGGAGCACCAATGCTGTTGAAATTACTCAAAATATGGGTATCGATGGAATCATTAGAATTGAAGAATTTATTGCTTCAACAAAATATTTTTCTGATTTTGATCCGATGATTTCTCAAAAATTTGAGTATTTACATCAAGCTATTTTCACCATCAATGTGACACCAAAAAAAGTCTTAGAAATAGATAACATCTCAGATTACAACAACAAAGAAGGGTTGGCATTAAATGATGAAGAAGTAATCTATTTAGAAGACTTAGCAAAAAGGTTAGGAAGAAAATTAACAGATTCTGAAGTCTTTGGTTTTAGTCAAGTTAACTCAGAACACTGTCGTCATAAAATATTTAACGGAACATTTATTATTGATGGAGAAGAAAAACCAGTATCATTATTCAAAATGATTCGTAAAACTTCAGAAACAAATCCAAATGACATTGTCTCGGCGTATAAAGACAATGTGGCTTTTGTTAAAGGTCCGAAAGTAGAACAATTTGCTCCAAAAAGTGCAGACAAGCCAGATTATTATGAAATATCAGCATACGAATCTGTCATTTCATTGAAAGCAGAAACACATAATTTTCCTACAACTGTAGAGCCATTTAATGGTGCAGCAACAGGTTCTGGAGGTGAAATTAGAGATCGATTAGCTGGAGGAAAAGGTTCATTGCCATTAGCAGGAACTGCAGTGTATATGACCTCTTATTCACGATTAGAAGAAAACCGTCTTTGGGAACAAAAGATGAATGAACGTGACTGGTTGTATCAAACACCCATGGATATTTTAATCAAAGCTTCAAACGGAGCATCAGATTTTGGAAATAAATTTGGACAACCTTTAATTTGTGGCTCTATACTTACTTTTGAACATGAAGAACATGCTCGTAAACTTGGTTTTGACAAAGTAATTATGCAATCAGGTGGAATTGGATACGGAAAAGCAGAGCAAGCTTTGAAAGATGTGCCGAAAGAAGGTGACAAAATTGTCATTCTTGGTGGCGATAATTATAGAATCGGAATGGGTGGAGCTGCCGTTTCATCAGCAGACACAGGAGAATTTGCATCGGGAATCGAATTGAATGCTATTCAGCGTTCAAACCCAGAAATGCAAAAAAGAGCTTCAAATGCCATTCGTGGCATGGTAGAAAGTGATGTAAACACCATCGTTTCTATTCATGATCACGGTGCAGGTGGGCATCTAAATTGTTTATCAGAATTGGTGGAGGAAACTGGTGGATTGATTGATTTAGACAAGTTACCAGTTGGAGATCCAACCTTATCTGCTAAAGAAATTATCGGAAACGAATCTCAAGAACGTATGGGATTGGTTATCGGAAAAGAAAACATTGATACTTTACAGAGAATTGCAGAACGTGAGCGTTCACCAATGTACACCGTTGGAAATGTAACCAACGATCATAAATTTACATTTAAATCTAAAACTACTGGAGAGAAACCAATGGATTTAGACTTAGATGATATGTTTGGAAGTTCACCAAAAACAATCATGACAGATATAACGATTGATAGAAATTATCAAGAATTAAGTTATTCAGTAGAAAATTTTAAAAGCTATTTAGAGCAAGTATTACAATTAGAAGCTGTCGCTTGTAAAGATTGGCTTACCAATAAAGTAGACCGTTCTGTGGGCGGTAAAGTTGCCAAACAGCAATGTGTGGGTGCCTTGCAAATTCCGTTAAACAATGTCGGAGTTATGGCATTGGATTATAAAGGAAAAGAAGGAATTGCAACATCCATTGGCCACTCGCCTATTTCTGGATTGATTGACCCTGTTGCAGGTAGTAAAAATTCTATTGCAGAAGCATTAACAAATATTGTTTGGGCTCCATTGAAAGACGGTTTAAAAAACGTCTCTCTTTCTGCAAACTGGATGTGGCCTTGTAAAAATGAAGGTGAAGATGCTCGTTTGTATAAAGCTGTGCAAGCTATTTCTGAGTTTGCTATCGATTTAGGCATTAATGTGCCTACTGGGAAAGATTCATTATCAATGAAGCAGCGATACAAAAACGAAGAAGTAATCTCTCCAGGTACAGTAATTATTTCTGCCGCTGCAAATTGTACAGACATCACCAATGTTATTGAACCTGTTTTACAACAAAACGGAGGTGGTATTTATTATATTAATCTATCTGAAGATTCTTATAAATTGGGAGGTAGCTCTTTTGCTCAAATTTTAAATAAAGTTGGTAATGATGCTCCAACAATTACAAATCATAAAAGTTTTAAAAACACTTTTAATACCGTTCAAAAATTAATTAAAGAAGGTAAAATTATTGCTGGTCATGATGTTGCTTCAGGCGGATTGATTACCACTTTATTAGAGTTGTGTTTTGCGGATACCCATTTAGGAGCTGATTATAATCTAAGTTCTTTAAATGAAATAGATTCAGTTAAAGTTTTATTTGCTGAAAACTCAGGGATTGTATTTCAGGCTATTGACAATTCAGTTGAAGCTATTTTAAAGGATTCAAACATAGTTTTCCATAAAATTGGAATTGTAAATACTTCTGGAATAGTAAATGTCAAAAACAATATTGATACTTTTAGTTTAAATGTTTCTGAAATGAGAAACACTTGGTATAAAACATCGTATTTATTAGATCAAAAACAAACTGCAAATGGATTGGCTAAAGCACGAATTGAAAATTTTGCAAATCAACCATTACAGTACAAATTTCCAACTCATTTTACAGGGAAATTACCTGTCGTTTCGAGCGCAGTTAAGAAATCTCGTCCAAAAGCAGCTATATTAAGAGAAAAAGGAAGTAATTCTGAACGAGAAATGGCAAACGCCATGTATTTAGCCGGGTTTGATGTAAAAGACGTGCATATGACTGATTTAATATCTGGAAGAGAAACTCTAGAAGACATTCAGTTTTTAGGTGCCGTGGGAGGTTTTTCAAACTCCGATGTCTTGGGTTCTGCGAAAGGTTGGGCAGGAGCCATTAAATACAATGAAAAAGCAAACAACGTAATTAATAATTTCTTTAAAAGAAAAGACACCTTATCCGTTGGAATATGTAATGGTTGTCAGTTATTTATGGAATTAGAGTTGATCAATCCAGAACATACAATTCATGGTAAAATGTTGCATAACAATTCTCAAAAACACGAAAGTGCCTTTACATCGGTTAAAGTACAAGAAAATAATTCTATAATGTTATCAAGTTTAGCTGGAAGCACTTTAGGAGTTTGGATTTCTCATGGAGAAGGAAAATTTAAGCTACCAGAACCTGAAGAAAACTATGACATTGTTGCCAAATATAGTTATGACGCTTATCCATCAAATCCAAATGGATCTGATTACAATACAGCGATGCTTTGTGATGCAACAGGACGTCACTTAGTGATGATGCCACATATTGAGCGCTCTACTTTTCAATGGAATTGGGCAAATTATCCAAAAGGAAGAAAAGATGAAGTTTCTCCTTGGTTAGAAGCTTTTGTCAATGCTAAAAATTGGGTAGACAACATCAATCAATAGAATAAAAAAATCCAATTACGTATAATTGGATTTTTTTATTAAAGAACTGTCACATTTTAATATTTACAGTGTCTTTTAGGTAAACATTTAAGAATTAATTATGAAAAATTTCACAAAACTAGCGGGTTTAATTACTTGTTTCTTACTAACAACATCTATTGTAGCACAAACAAAGATTAATGCTTCAGATATCATGAATGATATCAAAAGCGGCAAAGGCATAACCTATAAAAATGCAACTATTGTAGGTGAGTTAGATTTCACTTTTATGAATGAACAATTGATGAAATTACCGAAAAGGAGAAAAGGTAGTTGGTGGAATAAAAACTCTGACAATAAAATAAAAAAACAAATTAGCACTAAAGTTTCTTTTGAAAACTGTACGTTCGAAGATAATGTTTTTGCATATATTCATGACGAAGATACAGGTTATACATTTGTTGCAAATTTTGAAGATGTAGCAATTTTTAACAATTGTGTATTTAAAGAAATGGCAATGTTTAAATATTCTCATTTTAGTAATCAAGCAGATTTTACTGATAGTAAATTTAATGGAGACACTACTTTTAAATATGCAGATTTCAAAAAAGATATTAGTTTTTCAAATGCTATTTTTAGAGAAGGTTCTACTTTTAAATACACCATTTTTAACAGAAAAGTAAATTTTTCAAATGCTGTTTTTAAAGAATCTGCGACATTTAAATACGCTAAATTTAAAGACGGTGTTTCTTTAAATAAAACTAGATTTGAAGAAGACTTAGATTTTAAATACACCAAAGTAAATGGCGATTTTGATATTGCTGGAATGCATGTAGAATATGATATTGATTCTAAATACACGAACATAAACGGTAAAAAATTTAGATATAATTAATAAGATAATATCTCAAAATTTTTGATTATTTAAATGCGTCAGCTTACAAAGTTAACGCATTTTTGTTATATTGCTCTTTTAAGAACAAAATTTTATATGAAAACCCCCATCACTCGTTTATTTGATTTTATTTCTTATCAACAAGAAAACTATCCCCAAAAAAAATGCTATGTCTACAAAAAAGACAATGTTTGGAAATCCATTTCTACAAATGAATTTATTGAACAAGCCAATGCTGTTAGTAGAGCCTTACTAAAATTAGGGGTTAAACCATATGATAAAATCGCTGTAATAAGTTCTAACAACAGACCAGAATGGCATGCTTTAGATATTGGTGTTTTACAGATTGGAGCACAAAATGTTCCTCTCTATCCTACATTATCAAAAAATGACTATAAGTATATTATAAAGCATTCAGATGCTGAGTTTTGTTTTATTTCTGACAAAGTATTGTTGAAAAAAGTACTAGAGATTAAGAGCAAAACTTCACTAAAAGAGATTTTTACATTTGACGAAATTGATCCAGAAACTAGTTGGGATTTTTTTTTAAAATTAGGAAAATCAAAAGAGAATCAGCAAGAGGTTGAAGAACTTAAAAAAGGAATTAAAAGTGATGATTTAGCAACCATAATATACACTTCTGGAACTACTGGAACACCAAAAGGCGTGATGCTTTCTCATAGGAATATCGTAGAGAATACACTTGTTAGTGCAGATGCACTAGATTTAAAAGCCGGACATAAAAGAGTCATTAGCTTTTTACCTATTAATCATATTTTTGAACGATTTGCTTCTTATTACTATCAATACAAAGGATTTGAAGTGTATTTTGCAGAGTCTCTAGATAAATTAGGCGAAAATTTAAAAGAAGTAAAACCTCATTTTATGCCCGTTGTACCAAGACTTGTAGAAAAAGTCTTTGATAAAATCATCGCCAAAGGAAATGAGTTGAAAGGTTTTAAAAAAGTTTTATTTTTTCTATCCTTAGAATTAGCTGAAAATTACAAACCCTATAATGAAAAAGGGGTATGGTATAATATCAAGCTTTATTTTGCTCGCAAACTTATCTTTAGCAAATGGAAAGAGGCCTTAGGAGGGAAAATGCAGTTTATGGTTACGGGTAGTGCTCCAATTCAAGAGCGTTTAATTCGAATTTTCACTGCTGCTGGAATACCTATTTTTGAAGGTTATGGACTTACAGAAACATCCCCTGGTGTTTCCTTCAACAGTTTAAGAAATCGTGGATTAAAAATTGGCACAGTGGGTAAGGTCCTTAAAGGTATTGAAGTAAAAATTGCCAGTGATGGAGAAATTTTGATTAAAGGTTCAAATGTTATGTTAGGGTATTATAAAGATGAAGCCCTAACCAAAGAAGCTCTGAAAGATAGTTATTTACATACTGGAGATATTGGGACTTTAGATAACGAAGGTTTCTTGAAAATTACTGATCGAAAAAAAGAAATGTTTAAAACTTCAGGTGGAAAATACATTGCACCTGCTGTTTTAGAAAGTGAATTAAAACGCTCTCCTTTCATCGACCAAATTATGGTAATTGGCGAAAACGAAAAAATGCCTGCTGCCTTAGTACAAGTTAATTTTGAGTATGTTAATAAATGGGCTAAAAAGCATAATCATACAATAAAAGATATCAGTACAGATTTAAAATTGAATTTTAAAATTCAAGATGAAATTGATTTACACAATCAAGATTTGGGTAGTTGGGAACAAATTAAAAAATTTGAGATTACTCCAGACGAATGGACTGTAGAAGAGGGACTTATTACACCTACTCTTAAAATAAAAAGAAAAGTGATAAAAGAGAAATACCAAAATCTTTACGATAAAATTTATAAAGAAGATCATGAACAATGATTTTCTATTTGATAAATAAGTCTAATTTTCATACTTTGCGTGATACTAAACAACTCTTATGTCAAATAATATCTCACGCCTTTTCGATTTCCCTTATTATCAATTAGAAAAATTCAAGCTTAATAAGGCATTTACCTCTTTTAAAGATGGTAAATGGAATTCTATTTCTACACAAGAATACATTGATAACGCAAATCAAATAAGCCGTGGGTTACTTAGACTCGGAATAAAGAAAAATGACAAAATTGCTGTAATATCAACTATCAATAGAACAGAGTGGAATATTATGGATATTGGTATTTTACAAGTAGGCGCACAAAACGTTCCAATATATCCTACCATTGCCAAAGAGGATTATGAGTATATTTTAAATCACTCTGAAGCAATCTATTGTTTTGTATCTGATACCACTATTTTAGAAAAACTAAATCAAATTAAAGGCAACACTCAATTAAAAGGAGTATATACATTTGACGACATTAAAGGAGAAAATCACTGGAGTGAAATTTTACAGCTTGGAAGTGATGAAAGCAATCAAGCAGAGCTTGAAGAATGCAAAAAATTAGTTAGTTCCGATGATTTAGCAACATTGATTTATACATCTGGAACAACAGGTAGACCCAAAGGTGTAATGTTGTCTCATGGCAATATTGTTTCTAATGTTTTAGCCAGTGAAAAAAGAGTTCCGTTAGTGAGTGGTGATAGTCAGGCGTTGAGTTTTTTACCTGTATGTCATATTTTCGAAAGAATGATTTTATATCTATATCAATATTGTGGTGTAGAAATTTATTTTGCTGAATCTATTGAAAAAATGAGCGATAATTTAAAAGAAATTAAGCCTCAAATAATGACCGCAGTTCCAAGATTGTACGAAAAAGTTTTCGATAAAATTTATGGCCGTGGAGCCGAATTAAAAGGCTTTAAACAAAAGTTGTTTTATTGGGCAATTGAAATTGGATTACAATTCGAGCCTTACGGTGCTAATGGCTGGTGGTATGAAAAAAAATTAAGCATCGCTCGTAAATTGATTTTCTCTAAAATAAAAGAAGGTTTAGGTGGACGATTAGATTTAATGGTCTCTGGAAGTGCAGCTTTGCAACCAAGATTAACACGCTTTTTTGCAGCCGCAGAAATGCCAATCATGGAAGGTTATGGATTAACAGAAACATCTCCAGTTGTCTCTGTAAACGATGTTAATAATGGCGGATTTAGAATTGGAACTGTTGGTAGAATTATAGATCATGTGGAGGTAAAAATTGCTGATGATGGAGAAATTTTAGTAAAAGGACCAAATGTTATGCTTGGTTATTTTAAAGATCCTGATAAAACTGCTGAAGTAATGACTGGCGATTATTTTCATACCGGAGATATTGGAGAAGTTTCTGAAGATGGTTTTTTAAAAATTACTGATCGTAAAAAAGAAATGTTTAAAACCTCTGGTGGTAAATATGTTGCTCCGGCCTTATTAGAAAACGAGTTAAAGCAATCTCGCTTTATTGAACAAGTAATGGTCATCGGAGAAAACGAAAAAATGCCTGCTGCCATTATTCAACCTAATTTTGAATTTGTAAGAGAATGGGCACAAAGACACAATCTGAATTTAAGCACTAATGAAGAAATTGCAAATAACGAAAAAGTAATACAAAGAATTGAAGAAGAAGTTGTTCTTTGCAATTCTAAATTTGGAAAATGGGAGACCATTAAAAAGTTTAAACTTACTTCTGACGAATGGTCTATTTATGCTGGACACCTTACTCCTACTATGAAAATGAAACGTAAAGTTATTAAAGAGATTTATAAAGACTTATACGAAGAAATTTATAGAGAATAAAAGCAGAATGAGAACTTTCATTATATCTATATTTTATTGTGCACTTTATCAAATTTTGCACAAAAAGTAACTACTAAAAATATTGAGTTCTACACAAAAGATTCAATAAAAATTAGTGCAACTTACATTTATCAAAAAACTAAATTAGCTGGAATTCCTTTAGTGATACTTATTCATCAAGGTGGATCTTCTCGAGAAGAGTGGCTAGATTTGCCTATAGTCAACAAACTTGCACACCAAGGTTTTGGAGTTTTAGCGTATGATATTCGTATGCATGGAAAATCTCAAAAAGATGGTGAATTTGGAGATTTATACAACAATCCGAAACGTGCTCCTTTAGATTTAGATGCTGCCATCAATTATATGTTTAAAAATGAAAACATAAATTTTAAAAGAGTTGGAATTGTTGGGGCTTCAATAGGCTCTAATTTAGCTGCTGCTTTTGCTTTTAAAAAGTATTCTGATAAAGATGATGCTTATAAAATAAAATTGGTTGTTGTTTTTTCTGCTAAAACTTCTGCTGCTCAAAATTTAAGCGGAATGACTAACCCAATTGTACCAAACAATGCTTTTTATATTGCTTCAAAAGAAGAGCAAAACGGAAAAAGAGCGCTTTGGGCAAAAGAATTATTTAATAGAACTACAGGGAAAAGGAAAATAGTTATTCCATCTGGAAACAAACATGGTTCTTACATCCTAAAAGAACATCCTAACTTACAAGACGAAATTGTGAGGTGGTTTCAAAAAACATTATAATCTAATGTTTGTATGCACTTTTCTTCAATAATTGAGGAAATTTCTTTTTAAATCGATTTAATCTCGGAACTGACACATTTTGCACATAAGGGTTGTTGGGATTTAGCTTTTCATAGTTTTGATGGTAATCTTCCGCTTGGTAAAATCGAGTTAATTCAGTTACTTCTGTAACAATTTTGCCTTTGTAATATGAGTCGTTAAGATTTTTTATAAACTTTATTATAATTTCTTTTTCAGAATCGTTTGTGTAAAAAGCAATAGATCTATATTGAGTGCCATAATCTGGGTGTTGACCGTTTTTTGTACTTGGGTCATGAGAACCAAAAAAGACCTCAACCAACGTTTTAAAACTTACTATTTGAGGATTGTAATACACGGCAACAGCTTCTGCATGCCCTGTTCTACCAGTTCCAATCGATTGATACGTTGGATTATCTGTAAACCCTCCAGCATACCCAGAAACTGCTTCTTCAACTCCTTCAACACTTTCAAAAATTGCCTCTACACACCAAAAACATCCGCTTGCAAAATAGGCGGTTTTTAATTCTTGATTGAGGGGCTTGTATGTTGTTGTAGTTTCTTTTGAGTCAGAAAAACTGACTAAAAAGAATAATAAAAAAGTAAAAATGAAGGCTAAAAAAGGTTTTAATATTTTCATCGGATTGGTAACTATTTTTCAACTTGGTCGAAAGATAAAAAGAAATCATACAATTGTTAAAAACTTTAGTAATCCAAATACAAGTTTTGTTGTAAAACACTGTCGAGTTACTTACATTTGTTAGAATAAAGAAATGATTATTTCATGGAGCAATTTATAGTATCTGCACGTAAATATAGACCTCAGGTTTTTGCCGATGTTGTAGGACAACAGGCAATTACTAATACGTTAGAAAATGCTATAAAAAATAATCATTTAGCGCAAGCTTTATTATTTACAGGTCCACGTGGTGTTGGTAAAACTTCTTGTGCTAGAATATTGGCAAAACAAATAAATCAAGCTGGAACGATTGCTACAGATGAAGATTTTGCATTTAATATTTTTGAATTGGATGCTGCATCTAATAATTCTGTTGATGACATTAGAAATTTAACAGACCAAGTTCGGATTCCCCCACAAACAGGGAATTTTAAAGTGTACATTATAGATGAGGTTCACATGTTGTCTCAAGCAGCTTTTAATGCTTTTTTAAAGACCCTAGAAGAACCACCTGCTCATGCTATTTTTATTTTAGCTACTACAGAAAAACATAAAATAATTCCAACTATTTTATCGAGATGTCAAATTTTTGATTTTAAGAGAATCGGTGTTTTAGATGCAAAAAATTACCTAAAGGTAATTGCCGAAAAAGAAGGAATTACTGCAGATGATGATGCATTGCATATTATTGCTCAAAAGGCTGATGGGGCCATGCGAGATGCCTTGTCTATTTTTGACAGAGTGGTTAGTTTTTCCGGAAATAACCTAACCAGAGAAGCTGTAACAGAGAATTTAAATGTACTTGACTATGATGTATATTTTAGCATAACAGATTTAATTTTAGAGAACAAAATTCCAGAGATACTAGTTGCTTTTAACACCGTGCTATCTAAAGGGTTTGAAGGTCATCATTTTATCAATGGTTTGGCTTCTCATTTTAGAGATTTATTGGTTTCAAAAGACAAAGCTACTATTGATTTATTAGAAGTTGGTGACACTGCTAAAAAGAAATATTTAGAACAGTCTACCAAAGCTAGTGTCCCTTTTTTAGCAGAAGCTATTAACAAAGCAAACGATTGTGACTTGAGTTATAGAGCTAGTAAAAACCAACGTTTGTTGGTTGAATTAACTTTAATGCAGATTGCCTCTATCACTTTTGATGGAGAAAAAAAAAAGTTAGCTAACTACATAATTCCTGCTACATTTTTCACTTCGCTATCTCCTGTTGCAAAATCGATTCTAAAAACTATAGAGAATAAAAGAGTTACCTATAAAGTTGAGGAAACAGCACCTCCAATAAAAAAAGTTGCTCCTTTACCTAAACCAGTTCTAAAAAACATTAGCCGAAGAACTTCTTCATTATCTTTAAAGAGTGTTCACTTAAAAAAAGAAGAAAAGAAAGAGCTAACAAAGGATGAGAATTTTGACAACCATCCAAAAGATGTTTTCAGTCAAAAAGAGCTTGAAAAAGCTTGGAAATCATACCATGCAAAATTAATCAAGAGCGGTCAAAAAAGTATTGCAGCTACTTTAAATGCAGACCTTCCTGTTTTAAATGATGATTTTAAAATAAGCTTGACATTACCAAACACCTTAATGCAGGATCAAATAGAAAAAGAAAAACCAAAGCTTATCAAACACTTAAGAACTACCTTAAATAATTACGGAATTCAACTCTCTATTATTGTAAATGAAACTGTTGAAAAGAAATTTGCGTACACGCCTCAAGAAAAATATGCTAAATTATTAGAGAAAAATCCTGCAATAGCTAAACTAAAAGAAGCATTTAAATTAGATGTATAATTTGCATAGCGCTGTTTAATTTATATCTTTAGCTTAATTAAATTAGCTATTAATGCCCATAAAATCAATACTTATTTTTTTAGTAGGTTTTGTAATTGTTGCAATTGCAGCAAATCAAATTGCTAAAGTCTTTCAAAAAATAAAATTCCCGCTAATTACCGGATTAATCATTACCGGTATCATTGCAGGTTCTTCTGTGCTAAATTTTATACCGAATGATGCTATTGATAAACTACATTTTTTAAATGAAATTGCACTGGCTATCATTGCTTTTTCAGCTGGTTCTGAACTGTTTTTAAACGATTTACGAAGCAGAATACAAAGTATCAAATGGATGACTATCGGGCAGCTCATTATCACCTTTGTTGCTTCTTCAATAGTGATCTATTTTGTAGCAGATTCCATTCCGTTTATGGCCGATTTATCAACCAAATCTAAAATTGCAATCTCAATTTTATTCGGGACTATTTTTGTTGCTCGTTCCCCTTCTTCTGCTATTGCTGTAATCAATGAGATGCGTGCAAATGGTCCTTTTACGAAAACCGTAATGGGAGTAACTGTTGTAAAAGACGTATTGGTGATTATTCTTTTTGCTATTTGTTTTTCAATAGCAAAAGCATTTATAAACGGAGATGAAATTGGCATTCTATTTTTGGGTATTTTATTCTTAGAATTAATTTCTTCATTTGCTATCGGATATCTTTTAAGCAAGTTGTTACAAGTTCCTTTTAATTATATAATTCCGCATAGTTTAAAAGCTTTTTTAATCGTGATTATTGGTTATGGCGTATACATTTTTGCCTATTATGTAAAATTAGAAACTTCGATTTATTTACATCACGAATTTGTTTTAGAGCCGCTTTTAATCTGTATCATTGGAAGTTTTGTTCTTATAAATTATAGTAAACATAGAATTGAATTTTCTGAGTTATTACACGAAATAAGTCCGTTTATTTACATCGTTTTCTTTACCCTAACCGGAGCATCTTTATCATTACAAGTTTTATATAGTGTGTTCGGAATTGCATTTGCATTGTTCTTTTTACGATTAATTACCATGTTTTTTGGTGGATTGTTTGGGGTGTATGCAGCCAAAGACAAAAAAGAATATCGTTTTGTTGCCTGGATGCCTTATTTAACACAAGCAGGAGTTGCATTGGGTTTGGCAACAATAATTGCTAATGAATTTCCGACCTGGGGACATGAGTTTGAAACAATTGTTATTGCCATTATTGTAATCAATCAATTAATTGGTCCTCCGTTATTTAAATGGTCTTTAAACTTTGTTAAAGAGAGTCACACCAAGGCTAATTTACAACAGTTTGACGGCACAAGAGATGCAGTCATTTTTGGCGTAGAAAGTCAATCGTTAGCATTGGCAAATCAATTAGAAAAGCATAAGTGGGAGACTAGAATCGTAGGCTTTGATGCTGTTGATAAAGACAAAAAAACAAGTTCAAATTACATTCATTTAAAAGACATTTCTATTGAAAGTATCAAATCACTGAAACTAGAAAAAACAGAAGGAATTGTTTTGATGTTAAATGATGAAAAAAATTATCAATTGGCTGAAATTATCTATGAAAATATTGGCACAGCAAATGTAGTTGTACGCTTAAATAAAAGAGAAAATTTTGACAAGTTTCATCAACTAGGGACATTAATTATTGAGCCAGCTACCGCAATGGTAAGTTTATTAGACCATTTTGTGCGTTCTCCTAATGCAACTTCTCTCCTACTTGGTATGGATAAAGGGCAAGATTCTATGGATATCGAAATTAGAAATGAAGACATACACGGAATGCGTTTACGTGATTTACGCTTACCTTCCGATGTCTTAGTGTTGTCTGTTAAAAGAAAAGGGCAGTTATTGGTGTCTCACGGATATACACGTTTGCGCTTGGGAGATATAATGACTTTAGTTGGTTCTGAAACGAGTTTAGAAGAATTAAAATTTAAGTTTGACACTTAACATATGGGGAAAAAGATTTCAATTTTATTTTTATTAATAAGCACCATCTGTTTTTCTCAACAAAACAGCGCAAAAAAATATAGCTTACGTAAATACGCACATGTAAAATCCTTTTATAAAGGGATGTCTGTAAAAGCAACTAAGTTGTGTTTAGACAATAACATTCCGCCTGCAGCACTATTGGCTATAACAGGCTTAGAATCTGGTTGGGATAGTGGCTATATCGGTCAAATTACTGGAAATATTTTAAGCTTAGGGACTCGCAGAGGCGATACTGAACTGCCTGCTTTACGATTGCCAAGGTTACTAAAAACCAAAAAGATTTTATTTGATTCTTTAAAAATACTTACGTATTCTAAAAAGGAATTAAAATGGGAAAACAGACCAGAAAGTTTAAAGAAAGATTACAGACCAAAAGCTATTGCGGGCACCAAATATCAATTGGCATATTTTAAGTATCATCCGAAAGAAAAAGCTGCTGCACATGTTGCAAATATTAAAGATTTTGTAACCGTTTTTATTGGTCGAAAAAGCAGGATTAAAGCCTACCGAGAAACTCGCAAAAAAATGGATTCTCTCGTCACTAAACATGGTAAAAACATTTTACTAGAAGAACAAACGGCAATTGATTTCATTAATGGAATTGGCGGCAAACTAAACTCATACAACTACAGAAAAACTTGGCCTAAAAAAGTAATCTATATAATTAAAAATGCAGGATTAACTTCCTTAACTAAACAGCTAAACAAAGGAATTCCTTTTGATGAAAGTTGGAAGAATTAAAACTCTATTTTCTTACCTAAATACATCAACACATTGCCTTCTTCTACATTCATTTTTTCTGAATAAGAAGAAAGAATATGTATAACGCCGTCATTACTTTTAACAAAAATTGGAATTGACGTAATTTCAGAATTTAACTTATTAATTTTAGCTATATAATCTTCTTTAGAAGTAATTTCTGTTTCGTTAATTTTAGGAAAATCTCTAACAACTTCGCTCAGATTGATAAAATCATCTGTATGAGAAAATAAACCCAATTCTGGATTGTTGTTTGGGTTTTTCATTTCTTCAGAAGAGATCAAACGAAACGCTCCCTGTTCACCAAAATTCTTTGTATACTTAGACAACGCATATTCGTTTATCACAGAACTACCTGTTAAAGACATCAAATAACCAATATCGTTGAGTTCTATATTTTCGGTCAAATCATCATCATAAACACTAGCTTCTATAGCTTCTAAATTCATTTCTTCTGCTTTATGAATATGATTTGGATTGCTATCAATCAACACAACTCTTCTACCATTTTGTTTTAAATACGATGCAATTAATCGTGGTGCTGGAGAAGCCCCAATAATTAATATTCCGTCAGATGAAGTTAAAAAGACACCAACCATTTTAGCAAAAATTCTTGCTGTAGTTGCGTTTAATAAAACCGTTCCAAGCACTATCATAAAAACTAAAGGTGTAATGTACTCTGCTCCTTCTACTCCTTCTTTTAATAGTTTACTTCCAAATAGAGAGGCTATTCCTGCTGCTACAATTCCCCTTGGACCAACCCAACTAATAAAGAGTTTTTCATTGGTTTTTAATTTTGATTTATAGGTGCTTAAAAATACAGCCATAGGTCTGATTACAAACACAACAACCACAAATAAAACGGCTGTTTTCCAATTGTACAACAACATTAAATCTTTGATATCTATATTTGCGGCTAATAGTATAAATAAGATAGAAATTAATAAAATACTCAAGGATTCTTTAAAATACAATAGTTCTTTGATGCTTTTTAATTTTCCGTTTCCAATCACCATCCCCATCACTACAACTGCTAACAATCCAGATTCGTGAGCAAAAATTTCTGACTCAACAAAAACCAGCAAAACAGTAGATAAAGAAACTACGTTTAATAAATAATGTGGTACTAATTTTTTATTAATCACAAATGCCAAAGCATGGGCAAACGTAAATCCAAATGAAGTTCCAAAAAGTAATATTTTTCCAAATTCTGTCAAGGCTGTTTTTGTAAAGCCACTACCCCCACCAACACTTATAAATTCAAAAACTAAAACGGCTACCAATGCTCCAATAGGATCTATTAAAATTCCTTCCCATTTCAACACTGCAGAAACATCTTTCTTTAAAGGAATATTTCTAAGAATTGGTGTAATCACAGTTGGGCCTGTAACGATAATTAATCCAGAAAAAAGGAATGAAATTTCCCAACTTAAATTAAATAAATAATGAGCCAATACTCCTGCTCCAAAAAAAGTAACAGCAGAACCAACCGTAATTAATTTTGTGATTGATGGTCCTACATTTTTTATTTCATCACGTTTTAAGGTCAAACCTCCTTCAAAAAGAATTACACTAATGGCTAAAGAAACAAAGTAATACAATCCGTCTCCAGGAAACAATCCGTTTTTACCATTCCAAATAGGTTCAATCCATTTGGAACCATCTTCAGTAAAAAACTCTGCAGCAATAGGACCAACCAATAAGCCAATTAAAATTAATGGCAAAATAGCTGGAATTTTAAATTTCCAAGCCACCCATTGGGCTAAAATTCCTAAAATAATAATACCTGATAATTCTAACATTCTTTTTTCTCTCTAAAATATTTGGATGTGAAGTTATAAAAAAAACAATAAACCAACTATGATGCTTCTATAAAATTATCCTTAATTTTGAAATTCTTTTTTAGTATTAAAATTTATGTTAGGACTACAGTTTGAAACCAAAACATCTTGGGCAGAAATTGCAAAAGACAATTTACAGCAAATATTAACAGACCATGCTTTTTTAGAACAAAAAGCAGCCTCAAACGCAGTGTCTTTAATTATCAATTATTCCGAAGAAACCAAGTTGGTACAAGCAATGAGTGAAATTGCTATTGAAGAAATGCAACATTTTAAAATGGTGCATGATTTTATGGTAAAACGGGGAATGGTTTTAGGACGTGAACAAAAGAACGATTACGCGCTTCAGCTGATGCAGTTCTTCAAAAAAACGGGCGACAGAAAAGAAGCATTAATTCAGCGTTTATTAATTGCTGCCTTAATTGAAGCTAGAAGCTGCGAGCGTTTTAAAGTATTTTCTGAAAACATGGAAAATGAAGAATTGTCTAAATTCTATAAGGATTTAATGATTTCTGAAGCCAATCATTATACCGTTTTTTTAGGTTTTGCTCGCGAATATGAAAACAGAGAAGTTGTAGATAAACAATGGAACAGTTTATTAACATTTGAAGCAGAAATGATGCGAAATCGTGGTACCGAAGCTAAAGTTCATGGATAATGTTTTCTAAAGAAGAAGCTACTCAAATTAGGAAAGATTTTTGGATTGCCTTCGGAAAATCATTTCCAAGAAAGTGGATAAAATACAATACGCAAATAAAAGGATTTTCCTTTAAGTTTGTTGCTGAACGTAAACAGGCAATGGTAGTTTTAGATATTGAGCATCCAGATGAAATTTACAATCAATTGCTTTTTGAACAACTACACTCTTTAAAAACAATTTTGACTGAAGAATATCTATCTGAAGTTGTTTTTGATTCAAATTACGAATTAGATTCTGTTAAACCCATTCATCGTTTGTATGTTTTATATCCTCAAAAATTTAGCATTTACAATAAAAATTCTTGGCGAGAATGTTTTGAGTTTTTTGTAGAAAACATGAATCAGTTCGAGTTGTTTTTTTATGAATACGAAGATTACATCAAACAAGCAATTCAATAATAATTTCCGTATTTTTGCCACATGATTCAAAACGATACTATTATTGCGTTGGCTACTCCGTCTGGAGTTGGAGCTATTTCTGTGATTCGGCTTTCTGGCGAAAAATCTATTGAAATTGTTGATGCTTATTTTCAATCAGTAAAAAAAGGGAAAACATTAAAAAAACAGAAATCGCATAGCATTCATTTAGGGCATATTGTTCAAAATGACATCATCTTAGATGAAGTTTTAGTATCTGTTTTTAAAAATCCAAATTCATACACTGGCGAAAATGTGATAGAAATCTCCTGTCACGGTTCTATATTTATTCAGCAAGAAATAATCCAATTGTTTTTACAAAATGGTTGTCGAATGGCAGATAATGGTGAGTTTACCATGCGCGCTTTCTTAAATGGAAAAATAGATTTATCACAAGCAGAAGCCGTTGCAGATGTTATCGCGTCAAATTCTGCTGCGAGTCATCAAATGGCTATTCAGCAAATGCGTGGCGGAATTACAAACGAGTTGAAAGAATTACGAGCTCAATTATTAGATTTTGCTGCTTTGATAGAACTAGAACTCGATTTTTCGGGTGAAGATGTTGAATTTGCAGACCGAACAAAATTTAAAGAATTGGTCGCTAAAATTACCAAAGTACTAAAAAGATTGATAGATTCTTTTGCCTTTGGTAACGCTATGAAAAACGGAATTTCAGTTGCTATTATTGGCGAACCAAACGTTGGTAAATCAACACTTTTAAATACCTTATTAAACGAAGAAAAAGCCATTGTATCAGATATTGCTGGTACCACACGTGATGCCATTGAAGATGAACTCATTATTGATGGAGTTGCTTTTCGATTTATTGATACTGCCGGAATTAGAGAAACCAAAGATGTAGTAGAGAGCATCGGAATTAAAAAGGCGTATGAAAAAGCAGAAAATGCACAATTAATTATTTTTTTAATTGATGCCAATAAATTTTCAGCAAATAAAGAGTTATTCTTAAAAGAAATCGATATTATCCACGAGCGTTTTCCAACCAAACGTTTGTTAGTCATTGCCAATAAAATTGACGCACTCAATCAGGCTCAAAAAGAAGAAATTACTGCAAGTATTGAGCATATTTTACTGCTTTCTGCTAAACAAAAAATCGGAATCAAAAGTCTAACAAACGAATTAACTTCATTAGTAAATACGGGTGCTCTAAGCAATAACGAAACCATTGTCACAAACTCTCGCCATTTTGAAGCATTGAACAACGCTTTAACGGCAATTACTTCTGTACAAAAAGGAATTGATTTAGAGATTTCTACCGATTTATTTTCAATAGATATCCGCGAATGTTTGCGTCACCTTGGTAACATTACTGGTGAATATGATGTTGACAAAGATATTTTGGGACATATTTTTTCAAACTTTTGTATTGGGAAGTAGAAAAATCGTTGTTTTTACTTATCCTTTCCTGCTCCAAAAAAAATATTTTTTTTACACTTTTAACATTAAAAAAACAAAATAAATAATATTATTTTTTAACTTTATTAGGATTAGTAAAAGAGCGGATTTTTTTACTGATTTGAAGGGAGTTAACTTCTTACAAATTGTTATAATTATAATATTTAAAATTTGTAACTTTGTAGAATATAGTTACCCTCCCCGAATTGTTACTGATTTTTTTAGTTGGAAAAAGAAATTTTATTATGATATTGAAATATTTAAAACACCTAATA
>Ga0181564_10000683_pt1 | contig 30098 bp, 24 predicted proteins | sample 011ome_24_FD_134512 | JGI IMG/M metagenome (GOLD analysis project Ga0181564, IMG submission 134512) | Coastal salt marsh microbial communities from the Groves Creek Marsh, Skidaway Island, Georgia - 011513CT metaG (megahit assembly) | ecosystem: Environmental > Aquatic > Marine > Intertidal... | reverse complement strand
CGCCGCCGCCGCCGTAGCCGCCGCCGCCGTAGCCGCCACCGCCGTAGCCACCACCGCCGCCACCGTAGCCGCCGCCGCCGCGTCCACCGCGTCCACCACGTGAACGTCCGCCGCGACCGCCGCGACCGCCACCGCGACCGTAACCAGCGCGGTGCGCCATGTCTTCAAGTTCAGGAGTAATAATTTGGTTTGCGTCTTTAAGAATCGGCACCAACTTTTTCGCCATGTTTGTTTCTTCGGCGTCGAGGAAGGAGAACGCCCAACCCTTTTTGCCGGCGCGACCAGTACGACCGATGCGGTGGACGTAGTCTTCAATTTGGTTCGGGAAGTCATAGTTGATAACCATGTTGCAATCCTTGACGTCCAAACCGCGCGCAGCGACGTCAGTGGCGACGAGCACAGGCGTGCGCCCTTGACGGAACTGGTTCAACATCCAGTCGCGTTCGCGTTGCTCCTTGTCGCCGTGAATCACGCCAGCCAAGTTACCGATAGAGCGTCCAATTTGATCGCACATACGCTTGGTAGAGCAAAACACGAGCGCCTTGAGCGGCTCGCATCCGTCAGGCGGTTTGTTTAAGATTTCCATCATGCGCGTCTCCTTGGCGAAACCGCTTAAAATTTCAATCGTTTGCGTAATATCCTTGTTGGCCACGAGCTGGTCGGTTTCACCAATGTTCACCTGAATTGGGTTAGTCAAGATCGCTGTTGCCACGCGAATCACAGCCTTGGGCCAAGTTGCGGTGAAGAACAACGTCTGGCGATCGACTGGAACGTGTTGAAGAATGCGACGAATTTGCGGCTCGAAACCCATATCCAACATACGATCCGCTTCATCCAAAACGACGTACGTCGCGCTGGACATGTCCACCATGCGCGACTCCAATAAGTCATTCAATCGTCCAGGCGTGGCGATGCAAATTTGCGGGCGCGCGCGTAATTGCGACAACTGTCGTCCCTTCGGAGCACCGCCGTACAAGCACACCGAATGCACGCCGGCGGCTTGGCCAAACTTGTAGCACTCCTCTTGAATTTGCGTTGCGAGTTCACGCGTGGGCGCGAGCGCCAACATCATCGGACCACGAGCGTCACGCCCATTCCCACGCTCAGCAATGTGCATCAAACCTGGAAATAAAAACGCCACCGTCTTCCCGCTTCCGGTTTTCGCCACGGAGATCATGTCGTATCCTTGCAACGCGATGGGCCACGACTGCGCTTGAATCGCCGTCGGTTCGGTATATCCCGCGCGTTGCACCGCGCCAAGTAAGTCCCGCGGCCACGGACCTTGGTCAAACGCCGTCATCGGATCTGGAACCACAACGCCCTGGATGTACGAAAAGCGCGCGCGCGCGACGCGTCAGTCAGTCTCGATCGGTCATCTTGATTGTCCAAGATCATCATCTATGTCGCATCTCACACCACGCGCACGCACATCGCGAAACCACGTAAAATCGAACAGAACAATATACGTACCGGTGGTGCCTTAACGGAAATCTCATGGCGCTTACGAAACGCGCTTCCGCCCTCGCTCGCGGCGTACCCCAAATCTTTCGTTCCCAACCCTTTCCCTCGCGCGTACGCGTCCGGCGGTGGCGCGTTATACTCCTCCGCCCCGTACGTATCGTCCGCACCGAGGTGTTCAAAACTCGCACCGCTGTGTCCGAGATAGCCAAACTTGTTTTCAGCCTTGGTCGTCGCCGCTGGACGCTCGTACTGCGTCACGTTGGTCTCGGTGTGCCAGTAGTAGACCTTGCCTTCGGCGTGCACCTCTTGCCACCCCGGGGGAAGGCCGACGCTGCTCACCGTGCCTTGAACCATGAGAAGAGTGTGCCGTGACTTTTCGTGGTCGTTGCGGCGCGCGCGTGAGCGGGCCGGGCGGCGTGTTGTGAGGATTGGAGCGCGCGATTCGATCTCGAATCTTGTCTGGCGGCGGGCGTTGACTTTTTTGGATGAGGTGTATGGTCTACTATTATATTTGGTCGAGTATGAGACGTGGGTCCGATTTGTTTTTTATCTTTTTTTGTGATCCTCGACGATTCGCGCGGCGCGGTTGATGATTTCGATGGCGCAAGCGCGTGAGAAATGCCGCGTTCGCACCGCGCATATGCGTATTAAAATGTGTTTTTTCTATGTCGATGACTCGGCGACCGGCGTGGCATCGGTAAATGATGGGACGGCGTTCGCGTCAGAGGTTCCATCAGAGGCGGTCGGCTCGTCCTCGGATTTGGCCGGCGGGACTAAGTAATCCGCCACGTAGCCGTAGTAAAATGCCCCAACGAATTCGCCCGCGGTCAGGGCAAGTAAGGTGCCCCAATGTACGACGCGCTGGGACGATCCGCGCGGGCGGCATAGGGCGAATGTCGCCGTAGCCGTCGAACCGCCGAACAGCACGCACGCTTGTTTCACCGCCGCGCGAAGCACAGCGCGTCCAAACGAACGCAGCGCCCTCGCCGCGGCTTCGTCGTCACGTTTACTGTTGTACAAATATGCACGCGCGGTGGCGTAGATGGACAACGCGACGTCGACGAACCATTCACCCAAGGAGTTGACCGTGCTCGCCAGCGCCGTCGTCCGAAACATATTCGCCGACTGTTCAATCTTCGCTAATCCTCGTTCCCATGAAACGCGCTTTGCCTTGCGCTTCGCACTCGCCTTGACATCCTTACATAACTTCGCCCCTAGTCGATCGCTCGACGCGGTTAATATAACGCGCTCGCATACCCTACGTGACACCGCAACCGCCGTGTCCCGTGCAAACGCCACGCACGCCACGTTCAACTCTTTCTTCCCACCTTCAAACTGCGGCATAGGCTGGAGCTCTCCAGTATCTTTTTCTACATCCATCGACGCCTCCATGCGCTTACACCAATCATCCACCGCGGGTTGGTAGGCTAATATCAAACACTTGGCCGCGCGCAACGCCGCGCCGCGCCACGCAAACGCCCCCGCCACCGCATGTCGCTCAATCACGTACACCTTTGACGCATCATCAGGGTACGCCGTGGTAAGAAACGAACACTCTGCGCGCGTCACCACCCCGAGATCGCCCAACGCACGCGCCACGGCGCCACCATACGCGTGCGCGCGCGCAACTTGGCCATCGCCAGTACATCCCCGCGACGTCGCCACGCCGAGCGCCGCGAACGGTGCCGCGGACGCCGCCCACGACGACGCAAATTCGCGCGCAAACATGCTCGCTGCGTCGCGTGCACGATCGAATCCGAGCCTCGAGCGCGACGCAAAGTGACGAAATCGTCGTCAACTGTCGCTTTTTTGTCCCACAAAAGGGTTATCCAAATTCGTCATGCGCCCCACTTGCCGCCGCGCGCGACGCGATGCGGTCGTGCGTCGACGCTTCGACGTCGGCGAGGACACCCGTGAGCGCGCACACGCGCGCGCGATGGGCAACGCGCGCCGTGGCGACGACGGCGACGCGTAGCCGTGTGAGCTGCCTGCGGCTGGAGGGCGCATTGGCGCGGCGTTCGCTAGGCGTTCGTGCGGTGAGCGCGAGCGCGGACGACGCCAAGGGCGCGCTGGATGTCGAACATAGTTATGAGGTATCTCACGCGCGCAGTGGTGCGGCGCAGATGTCGCGTAAGGCGGCGATGGCGGCGTGTAAGAAGTTCTTGGCGGCGGCCAAGCCGAGTCGCGAAGGCGACGGAGACGGAGACCGCGAACGTCGCACGTATGACGCGACGATGACGTACGTGCGCGAGTTAGCAGAGGAATATGCCTTACCAGTGCATCGCGTGATTTGGGCGCCGGCGTTTTGGGCAGTCGTGGCGCGAGAGAGATGGAGCGCGGAGGAGGTGGCGGCGGCGACGGAGGAGCTCAAAGGCTCGGGCGCGCCGTATTTAATCGAAAAGTATGCGTTGATGCGGGATATAGAAGCGTGTGAGCGCGTGTACGACGCATGTATAAAAGGTGGGTGGTATGGCACCGATGAGATGCGGGCGTTGAACATGAGCATGGCCAAGGCGTACGACGGCAACCGAGGTGGCGCCGCGCGCGCGGATGCCATGTGGGATGACATTTTGCACGCCATATTATCCACCAAGGCGCGGTGTGAGGCGTATTGTGAATTATTCGAAGGCCGTTGTCTTCAGCCTATGCGGTTTGAATCATTCGTGCGCGCGTATGGGGCGTTTCGTAAGGAATTTAGAGAACCCGCCACCGGCGAGTGGCGGCACGGTGTGTCCAAGCTTCACGTTCAGCGCGTATATACCGCCGCGTGTCGCATGATTAACAACACTCACAACTCGAAATTTGCCAAGATTATCATGCGCGATGTGTTGTACGATCACACAAAGTATCATCGCGATGAGAACTTTGTGTTGGCGACGGATTTCATCGTGTGCGCGTTGTTGGGCTCATCGAGCGAAAGCGTCGTCGTGGCGAGAGAGTTGTTTGAAATCGCCCTCGAAAGTGGCGTCAAGCTCGGTGGTCAAACCTGGGCGTACGTCGTTATCATGTATACGCGTGAAGGTATGCTTGATGACGCCATGAAGCTTCTTGAGCGGCTTGAAGGATTGCCATTCATGCAATCCGGGTCGCTCGGCGCCCTCGCCTTTGCCGCCGCATTTTCAGTCGACGGTTCGAGCAAGAACCCAGCCGCAGCAGCCAAGATGCAAAAGCGCGCTAAAGAGCTTCAAATCGTCGAAGCCAACAACGCAAAACAGCGTCAAAAGATTGAACGCGCGTACGCCGACGTCATGTCGGGGTTGAATAAGAATGGACAACCGCAATTGGCGTTGCGCGCGTTTACGCGCATGCAATCCTCGGGTGTTCGACCGACGTCGGCGCACACGTATAGACATCTCTATAACGCTCTAAAACTGAGCGATGACGGGCACAGCGCACCACGTCAGTTGTTATACCGCACCATGCAAACCGTGAAGACGCACTTGAAGGGTGTGGATGCCATCATGGTGGCTTTAGATGTCGCCGCGCACGACGGCATCGCAGACGTCGCCGAAGACATTTACGACCGCTTGCGTTGGCACGGGTACATGCGCGACGTCACCATCAAATCTCGCGTATACGATTGCTTGATGATTACCAATTATCACACGCGGGATCAAGGCGGGGCGATGGAGCTCTACCAGCGCGTGCAGCGCGACACCGATGTGGTCGTGAGCGATGATTTCTGGTTTCACCTCATCAAGACGCACTGCGACGAACCAGCCAACGTCGAGCTCGCGATGGCGCTCCTCGAAGACGCCATTCGCGAAAACGCCTCTCGACGACGCAAAGCGTTACCAATCACCGCTTTCAACGTCGTCCTCTACGCTTGCGTGAGATCAAAGACGCCGACGATGGCGATGAAGGTGCTCACCGTCGCTCGAAACGCCGGCGCGCGATTGACTCGAGCGTCGTATTTGAGCGCCATTCGCGCGTGCGCAAACGCCGCGCTCATGCAGCGCGATGTCTCACACGAACGCGACAACGTCATCGGTGACGAACTTGATGATCCAGTAGTTATGGCTCGACGCTTACTCGATGACATGCGCAAAGATGACATTGCACCGACGCCTAAAATTTGGTCGGCTGTGCTCCTGGCGTGCGCCTCTGCCAGGGACGTCGACGCCGCGCGGGACGTGTTTCAAGACATGCGTTCGAGCGGGTGTGAACCCGATGTGTATTCATGCACCGCCCTCATGCAAGCCTACGCTGCGGTTCACGACGTGCGCGGCGCGGTGGCGATGTATTGGACGATGCGGGAAGAATTCAAATGCGCGCCCAACGCCGGGACGTTGCACGCGATTTTGGACGTCGTCAGAGGCGCGACGTCCATGAAGAAGACACATGGCGGCGGCGACATCATCGACGATGACGTCATGAACCTCGCATCAGAGGTTTATTTAGACATGCGGCGACTCAAAGTCAAACCCAACAACAAGATTTTCGAGCTCCTCACCGAATCTTGGGTTGAAGACGCCTTTGCGCCCGACGCCAGTGGCAAGAAGAATTTCGCGCGTTTCGCGTTGAATGATTTCAGCACACTATCATCGACGACGCAATCCTTCGACGCGGCGACGACACGGTGGGAGGATTTTGCTAAACTCGACGTACACGAATACTCCGTCGCCGAAGCTCGCGTGGTCGTGCTCGGGTTGTTGCAACATTTACGAGAATGTCGCGCGCGAGGAGGAGACGTCGAGGGCGACGTCGTCGTCGTCTGCGGGGTTGGTAAAATTCGCGAGCAGATTTTCAAACTCGCGAGCGACGTGCGATTGGTGTTAACAGAGACTGAAAACGCAGGCCGCGTCGTGTTTACGCGAGATGCCCTGGAGGTGTGGTTGGATAAAGCGTCATCGGCGTCAAACGCTCGCGAGACGTAGTGCGTGATTGAGCGCGTATCAATATTTATCCGCATTTATTTGCACGCAACATACACGCCGCGCACGCGCACGCACGCATATATATATACACTATACACATGTATTCACGCCCGCATCGCGGCGTCGGCGTCGGCGTCGGCGTCGGCGTCATCATCGCGGCGCTCGCTGTCGCGCTCCGCGCATCGATTGCAATCGCGACGCCGACGACAACGCTCCCTGCATCCATCGCTCGCGCATTTCCGCGCGTATACGAATGCTCGACAACCCCGTGCGTGATTGCGGTACAAAGTTTACACACGCATGGATCATTCACCGCGTTCGCGCGCGTCGTGACGAATGAAACATTGAATGCAACGATGACGTTGACGCTCGCGCTGGAGAAGCGCGCGCGCGACGTCGCGACTTACGACGCGCGTCTCTCGCCGCACGTTGCCCGCGTGTTCGACGCGCACCGACCTCCGACGTGGCGCCGCGTCGATGCCATGATCATCACCACCGATGGCGACGCGCGCGATCGTCGTGACGCATCACCATGGGTGACGTTTCACGCGTGCGACGATCGATGGCTGGGCGGCGCGCGTCGGCGGTACGATTACCGCGTCGTCCTCGCACCGTCGACGTCGTCGGGTGCCACGACGCCAACGACGCAAACGATGGACAATGCGTACAAGGCACACATCGCCATCACGGCTGTGCCACACGGACACGGCGCGTCGCGCAAATGCCAACGAGAGCGAACGCGTCGAGCGCGCGCGCGATGACCGCCGCGCGACGCGCACCACACGCGACGCGCGACGCGCGCGTGCGAACAGACATGGAACGAAAGATGCAATGCAATAGTTCAACGCTACACGCTACACGACGTCGAGAGGTATCGCGCGCGCGCGATCGACATCAGCGTACCGATCGGGGGCGTGACCAAAGGTGCCTCGATGTGCCCAATTCCAGGCACCCCAATTCCAGGCACCCCACACGCCGCACACACACGCCGCACGCACACACACACATGGACCATCTGTGCGCACACTACTGGTTTCTCCTAACCCTAGGTCCTCTAAAACCTGTATATATGACAATTATATCTTCAGTACGATCCGTATGTCCGAAACCTGTAAAACCTGAAAACGAGTCCGCCCGCGCGCGCGTCGAGCGAACGCGCGGCATTCACGCACGCCTGTCGCTTTCGACGATGTTCTCCATCACCGCCTCCTCGATCAAGGTCACCGCCAAGGTGAACACCACCGCGGCGAAGAAGTCGTCTCCGTACGTATCCTCGTCGCGTCGCGTCGTCGCGTGAGAATGACATCGATCGAACGCGCGCGCGCGCGCGTGCATCGATCGGGTGGATATCGCGATTGTGGATACGGTTCGATCGGGCGCGCGTGGGCGACGTCGCGGCGTGTCGCGCGCGACGACGACGGGCGGGAGACGAGTGCGGGGATATATCGCATGGAAAATCTTCCGTCGGTGTCGCGCGCGAGATGGCGCGCACGGCGCGCACGGCGTTGCGCGACGGTGGCGTTTTGGGCGCGCGCGGGATCGTCGCTCGGGGTACAGGGCTCTGGGGTGGTGAGGGTTGTTAGCCGACGGAGGTGTGATGACGCGCGATGAGGCGTGTGACTGACGATGTGTGTGATTTTGTGGTGGTGTAGGTTTGCCAACAAGGCGGCGGTTGCGGGCGCGGCGGCGGCGATTCTCCTCGCGGGTCCGGCGCACGCCGATCGCTTGGGCTTGACGCTCCAAAACGGCACTGGTTTGGCGCCGGGCAAGTACGAACAACCGTTCTATGACCCGCGCCCGGTTGTGCTCGTCGAGAAGGATGCGTGCGCGGATATCACTGTTGAAGGTGCGCGCATTGCGCCGAACGTGCAACGCGGTCCGGCTGGTTGCAAGACCATCACCGGCGCGCCGTGCGTCGACTTCTCCTCGGGCAAGTAAACGCGCATTCGTTTCGATGTACAAGGATGTCGGATGCGCGTCGCTCGCGGCGATCCATGACGATAGCATAATGTAGTGTTATGGAGCACAACCAGAATATATTATTACATCACGATCGCTCGTAAGTCTCTTGTATGAAGCGCAAGACTGCTCGTCGACGCGCGCTACGCTCTGCGATGGCGACGTCGCTAAAACGCCCGAGCCCAAGACACGTTTTCGCACGTGCGCGCGCCACCTAAGAATCCAACCATTACGGTGATATTGTCTCCGCTCAAGCGCGTGAGTGCCTCGGAACCTAAGCGCTTAGCGCACATCGAAGGCTCCTTGACGGTGTCTTTAACCATTGCCAGCGCTTCGGCGTTGTTTACGACGTCCCACAATCCATCGCACGCGACAACCACGGCATCGTCTATGGAGGGATCAAGAGTGATTTCTACTGTTTCTGGGACTGCGATGACGCCGAATGGCTTGGCGTCGGCGTCACCTATCGCGCGAGTGACCGCGACGCCGGCGTCGCCGACTCGCCAGACGCCATCGTGCTGACGCAACGCTCCAGCGCCGTGTGATCGCTCAATTCGCGCGCGTTCGTCCGCGTTCGTCTGTGCACTGTGGTCTACGCTTAATGCTAGCGTTTCGCCATTGCGGGATAGAATTGCACGGCAATCACCGGCGTTGGCGACGCATAAGCGGTCTCCCCAAATCAAGCACACGCTCGCCGTGCAACCCGGATTACGAGCGCCTTGCTGTGCGCTCTTCGATGCGCTAATCTCGCTTTGTTTCATAGCTGCAAACCGCGCGACGAACGCTTCGTCTACTTTGACCATTGCTGCGGAAAGCACCGCACCCATGTCGTCGCCGTGCGAACCCCATTCGCTTTCGACGGCGTTGGCGATATTTACCATGGCGAATTCGGCTGCTTCGCTCCCGCGATGACCATCGAAGACGGCAAACAAATGTGCGTGATCGTATCCGCCAAGTTTGGGGTGACTCAAATGGCGATCTTCCATCTTGTCCGCGCCCCGAGCGCCTGGGGTGCTGAAAAATCCAGCAGTGAACGCGTTCGCGGCGGCGGCCGATGTCACCGACGGAGGCGCCAACGCCGGCGCTTGCGACAACCAATTCAACGTTTCGCCAAGCGATGAACTCGCTTTCTCAGCTCGCTCTGCGCGATCCGCCGCAGGTGGTAACCATACCGCAGCGACATCGTCCAAGTCGTGCGCGTGGCAATACTGCGCGATAACGTTGTCGAGCGCCGCGCAAATTTCACCGCACGTCGGCCGCGTCTCCTCCGCGCCCGCCCACGCACGCTCAATCAGAGCATTCACACCCGACGGTACGACGCCCGCAGAACCAGTGTCACCAGGCAACACTGGACGCAAATGCTCGCTCGCAATCGCCGTGGCTAAATCCTGTTCGTTGTAGCTCATGTCCAAAACAGTGTGCGCGAGCGCCACGTTTCGAGCTCTGTCGCTAAACGGCACCGTCCCCGTTGCAATCTCACAAAAAGTCACCGCAAACGCATAAACGTCCGCTCCGAACCCAGATACTCGACGCATAAGAACTTCTGGAGACATGTACAAAATCGACCCAACCATGTGCTGCTTTTGAAATCCCCCACTCGGCGCGCCTTGCGCGCCTTCAATCCACTTGCCTTCGACGCGCTGCTTACCTTCGGCGTCTTCAGTAGAATAAATCGCCGCCTGCAAGCTCGCTCGTAAATCCTTCTCGTATTCCGCCAACCCAAAATCCCCAATCTTTGCACTCCAAGACCCATCGAGCAATACATTCGAAGGCTTTATGTCCCGATGCACGACGCCACATTCGTCGTGCAAATACGCCAACCCAAGCGCAACCTCTCTCCCAACCTTCAACACCGCCTGCCACGTCGGCACCCATCCTTGTGCATACATCACATCATCAATCGCTCCATTCTCCATGAATGGAAATAATAATTCATAATTCGGTGGCGTCGCGCGAGCACCGACGACGCGCAACACGCTCGGGTGTGAAAACGAAAGCATCAACGCGAGCTCGGTGTGATATCGATCAATCTCTCGACTCGTGCGCAGTTTCGGGCGCTTAATCGCCACCGCTGCGTTCATGAACCGTCCATAGTACACCGTACTCAGCGGCCCGGCGTACAGCACCTCTCCGCGCACCGCTTCGAGCGGTTGTGCGCTCGCCAGTGCGCCTCCACTGGCGGCGCCCGATGCCGACACCGACGACGTCGACGCCACCGACGCGCCGACCACGCACACGTCCAGACGTGCGTCGTCGCGTCCGATGCAACATCCGCGAAAACACGCGTTCGGGGCGCGCGTCATCGTCGCCGTGTGACGCCGCGTCGAACGTCACAGCGCGCCGCAACGAGGTGAACCAAAAAAAATCATGTCCCGACGAGGCGGAGGAAAAGATTTCTACGCCGCGCTCGGGATCTCGCGCGATGCAGATGAGAATGAGATACGTAAGGCGTATAGAAAGTTAGCGATGAAGTGGCACCCGGTGCGTGGTCGATGCGAACGACAGCGATGGGCGAATGGATGATGAGATTGAAGATTTTTGAGCGCGATGCAAAGATGAGATTATGATTGTGTCGCGTTGGTTTTCGCACGGATGCGCGACGGTGAACGAACGAACGGGGCGTTCGTGACGTCGTATGGTGATATGCTTTCGTTACACTGACCGCGGCGCACGCGTTGATGCACGCACACCACACGCACAGGATAAAAACCCCAACGACGCAGGCGTCGCAGAGAAGAAGTTTAAAGAAGTCTCCGAGGCGTACGAGGTGTTGAGCGACCCGAAAAAGAAGGAGATCTACGACACATACGGGGAAGATGGATTAAAAAATGATGGCAGTGGTGGACACGGAGGTGGGTTTAGCCAACAGCACGCGGAGGATATATTTGCGCAATTCTTTGGCGGCGGCGGCGGCGGGTTCCCGGGTGGCGGTGGATTTGGCGGCGGGTTCCCAGGAGGTGGATTTCCAGGCGGCGGCGGCGGATTTGGCGGTGGATTTCCTGGGCATATGGGTGGTGGTGGTCATGGTTTCGGGCAGCCCGAACAGCCCAAGCGTAAGAAGGGCGCGGCGATCGAACAAGTATTGAAATTGACGTTGCAAGAGTTGTACTACGGGACGCAAAAAAATTTACGCGTCACGCGCAAGGTTTTGCGCAACGGTAGAACAGAGCAAATTCAAGAGACACTGCCGATCGATGTCAAGCCCGGATGGAAGAGTGGTACAAAGATTACGTTTACTGAAAAGGGCGACGAGACGCCGACGACGATTGCGCCGGATATTGTATTCACCATTGAGCAAAAGCCGCACCCGCAATTCGAGCGCGACGGCAACGATTTAATCAAGACGGTGGACGTCACGTTGCGCGAGGCATTGCTCGGCACGTCCTTTAGCGTGTACACGCTCGATGGTAAAGCCATGGATGTCAAGGTGGATGACATCATTTCTCCCGATTACGTCAAAGTGTTGCCAGGCGAGGGCATGCCGCTGAGCAAATCGCCCGGCACGCGCGGCGATTTGAAAATCAAATTCAACATTCAGTTTCCAAAGGCGCTGAGCGGCGAGCAACGCGAGAGCTTAGACGCGCTTCTCGCCGACGTCGCGTAGCAGCACGACACATGAATTGACAGGGCTTTATGTTTGTAATATTTGCACGAGCACCGATAACGACAAGGACAAACGTGATGTGACAGTAGTAAGTGTATAAATTGTTGCGTGCGCATTTCAAAACTACGAAAAACCGCACGCGCGCGCTACCGATACCGAGGAAACGTAGTAAACATATACATGTGTATATATCACACGTTTACTTGTCCGGCAACATACCCTTGCCCTTACCCTTGAGCACGGCAGCCATGTTGGTCTTCTTGTTACCCGCAGCCTTGGACTTGTCATAGTACGCTTGGGAGAAACCGCCCGACACGTTGCCTTCAGACGCGCTCTTGACGTACAAGATGATCAAAAACGACGTCGGGATGATGATGAACAACGCGGTGGCGATGACACCCAAAATGTTCACATCAGCGAGCGCAACTTGCTCGACGGCTTCTTGCGCCGCGAACGCCGGCGCGGCGATAATCGCCGGCGCGGCGGCGGCAACCTTGTGCATCTTCTGCGCAAACTTCGGCGCAGACATCGCCTACATACCGTTAAAATACGCACAATACGTCAGTTTTACCCCATGGAGACATGTCCCCGATCAAATCCACGACACGCGGGCGCGCGATCGCGACCCTATCGAGGTCGTCGCCCGTCGTCGTCGTCGTCGTCGTCGTCGTCGTCGTCGATCGGTGTGACGACACCGACACCGACACCGACACTCTCGTCCGCGATCGCGACCGGTGTCACCCACCGACGACCCACCGACGACCGACGACGACCGACGACCGACAGATCCTCCGTCGCGCCCCAATCAATATCCACACCGTATCTTTCCCCGCATCGGTCGTCGTGGACGTTCGCGCCGTCGCCCATCGCCGCCCGCGTTCGTCATCGTCGTCGTCAGGGACCCCCGGCGCGACATCCATCGTACATCATCATCATCGCGCGCGCGCGCGATGGCGGCGACGAGCGACGGCGCGAACGACACCCACGACGAGGAAGGGATCGATCGATGCGATCGATCGACGCCATCACCGCATTCAACGCGCGCATCGCGTCGGTCGATCGTCATCGTGTGCGTGTGTGTGTGCGTACCTTGGGGGCGACGGCGGCGCGCGCGTTCTTACGCGCGACGCTCGCGCGCGCGCGGAGCGGGATCAAACCAGCGGTGTTCAACGCGAGGACGGCGGACATGGTCGTCGTAGAGTGGCGATCGCGCGACGACGAGGCGCGCGGGCGTGTATGGACGTGCGTGTCTGGCGTGTATGGGTAAACAGTATGACGCATAGGACACTGGGCACAGGCTCGAGAGGGGGTCGTCGTCCCTGGTGGTGATTCGTCGAATATCATATGAAATCAATCACGTGTTTTCGAGCTGTTGGGCGCGCTGATGGCGTCACTGTGCGTCGTGGGTCCGTGCGTGCGCGGCGCCGCGCGCGATGTCGCTGGCGTGTTCGGTGCGATTGACGCTGATTGAAGGGCGCGGGAGGTGTTTCGCGCGCGGTGGGGCGTTGGATGTGCGCGTGGTGGACGCCACGGGCGTGCGCACGCGCGCGTGTGCGTCATCGGTGGGGGAGGTGGCGCCGCTCGGTGGTGCGGGCGAACGGGCGAATGCGGTGGTGCGGTGGCGGGAGGAGCACGACGTGGAGGTGTATCGGGGGGATGATGAAATCGAGCTCGCGTTGATTGATGAAGATGGCGTGAACGGCGGCGGTGTGGGCGCGATGAGCCCGACGAGCCGAAGCGGCGACGCGGGCGCGTCGGCGTCGGCGCCGCGCGGGCGCCTGTCGTTGAAGGCGCTCTTGGATGCGAGCGGCGCGTCGTTCATGGCGAATGCGGTCGTTCCAGGGGCGTGGGTGGTGCTGCGTGATGTGGATAGCGGTGAGGAATGTGGGCGAGTGTGTGTGCGCGTGCGCGTGCGCGAGGTGGGCGCCGGGAAGAGCGCGTCGGCGACAAAGACAAAGACAAAAAAGGTGACGGTGGCGGATGACGAGGATGAGGACGTTATGAAGGAGGATTTAGATGAGTCCATCGTCGTGGAAACGAGCGGATCGGAGGATGAGGACGAGGATGAGGACTTTGCGCAGAGCGGTCGTCGTCGCGGTGCGAGCACGAGCGGCGCATCCTCTGAGCGCGAGCCGCGAAAGAATCCGGTGAACGTCGTCGGGAAGTTCTTGCTCGGTGTGTTAAAACGAGAAAAGAAAGACGAGGATGCTAAGCGTGCGGAGAAAGAGCGCAAAAGAGAGGAGCGCAAAAGAGAGATTGAGGCAAAAAAGGTGGAGAAGGAGCGCGCCAAGTACGAACGCGAAGAGGCGAAACGCATAAAGACCGAACGCGAGGAGGCCATGAAGCGTCGTTTGAAGGTTGACCGCATGGAGTACGAGCGCGAACAGCGCGAAGCTGCGGCGTCGGCGGCAGCAGCAGCGGCAGAAACGTCGTCTGAGATTGAAGAGACGTCGCCAGGGACGCCCGAGCAACGCCAGCCGGAACCGACGGCTTTTGTTGAAACACCAGAGAAAATTCATCACTTGCACTTACCGAACGTGCACTTGCCAAACGTTGACGAAATCAAGCATCAAGTGCACCACATTCAAGACGTCCTTCGCGACCAGGGCGGTCGGCTCAAGCGAAATTTGGACGAACAAGTGCACCATCTTGGCGAGCACGTGCACCACTTGGGTGAGCATGTGCATCATTTAGGCGAACACGTAGGCGAGCAAATTCATCACGCGCAGGAAAACATTCGCGACACGAGCGGGAAGGTTGGTAAGAGGCTGGCAAAAAATAAGTTTTTGCGCACCATCGCCGAGCGCGTGTCGCCAAACTCCATCCTCATGCTCGCCATCGCTTTCTTCTTGGCTGGCTTGCCGGAGAATCGCGTGCGCAAGGTTCGCGATCATAAACGACGAGAGTTGCATTCACAACAGCATCGCGAAGAAGAGCGACGTCGACATGAACAAATTGAAAAGATTGATGAAATATACGTTGATGAAGTTGCAGAAGAATACGTCGACGAGCCAGCGTACATTGGACGAGGCCCGACGCCTCGAGGAGTGTACGAAATAGTCGAAGGTGATACTTTGTGCTCAATCGCTGGGTGCTTCAATTTAGCACTCGTTGAGATTATCGACAAGAATGGCGACGTCATCACGAACCCGGATGAACTTGAACCAGGATCGAGAATCCGCATTTACTAAAGATGTTTTACATCAATCACGCAAGCAGTGTAATCATATGAACAGAAATAGTTTACAATCTTTTGTTAAAATCAGTCTCCTCTTCGCTAAAGGGTGTCTAATTCGTCGTGCTGATGTTTTTACGCCGTCCCATTTGCGCGAGCTTCGGTGCACTTGGCCATCGTAGCTGATAAACGGGAAATGATATCCGTCATGAAAAAGTTGTCCACCGAGCTCTTCAATGGTAACGCAGACTCAACTTTCTTGCCCTTTTCGTTAGCATATGTCGCACCGTTCAACCACAACGTGGCTTCGACTTGCGAAAGTCGCGCAAAGTGCGGTGCGATGGAGGCTAAACGTTCGTGCACTTGCGTGTGTGTGTTGTAAGGCAACGGAACACCCGCAAACTCACTTAACGCACGAAGGATTCTCCAGTCTTCGCGTGCTTGACCGACAGGTCCCATAGAACCTAAAGCTAACTGCGCGCGACCTTCGGTGTTGACGTACGTACCCGTCTTTTCTGTGTACGCCGCGCCCGGGAGAATGACATCCGCCTTGGCGGCACCGGCATCACCATGGTGTCCTTGGTACACAATGAATGCCCCATCCGGAGCTTCGAATTCCTCAGCACCTAACGAGTACACAAGCTTGGCCGGGGGAGCATCCTCTGCGGACGTACCAGGTACAAAGCCCAAGTCAAGCGCACCGACGGTGCCGCCGGCATCGTGGAGGACGTTGAAACCATTCCAGTCACCCTTGACGACGCCGTGGGAATCGCACATAGCATGGATCTTTTTCAAGAGTACCTTGGCGTCTGGTCGGCGCAATAATTCACTTCCGACAATAACCATGGGATTTTTCGCAGCCTTGATGGCTTCGCAAGCCGTGTGCTTGCCAGACGTAACCTCCTCGAGCGTCGCCGTGGTGTCGCCCAAGTGCACGCTTGGGTACGACAAGTCCGCCTTCGGGCCAACAGATGCGACGGTAGCGCCGCCAGCGATGACGGCACGGCGCAAGCGCACGTTCAACACCGGTGCTTCAGTGCGTGGGTTCGTGCCGATGAGGAGCACGTAATCTGAGTCTTCGACGCCAACCAAGTTGGAGTTGAAAAGGTAAGACGATCGCACATCCGCAGACGCGTTCGCCATGCCCTCAGGCGTGAGGTGCGATGCACCGAGCTTATTCATCATGTCCTTCAAGGAAATCATGGATTCAGCGTCGCAAAGCTTACCCGCGACGGCACGCATCGCGTTTGGTTCGGTGGATTTCAACTTTTCAGCAACATAATCCAACGCAAACTCCCAAGACGTTGGGTGTAATTTTCCATCACCACCTCGTACCATGGGCTTATCCAAACGTTGGCGCTTGAGCGCGTCGTATGAAAATCTGGCCTTGTCGCTAATCCATTCCTCGTTGACCTCTTCGTTGGCGCGCGGTACAATTCGCATCACCTCATTGCCGCGCGTATCTACGCGAATGTTACTCCCCAAACCATCCGTGACGTCGATGCTATTCGTCGATTCAAGTTCCCAACTACGAGCTTGGAACGCAAACGGCTTGGAAGTCAACGCACCTACCGGGCACAAGTCGATGACGTTGCCGCTCAACTCACTCGCCAAGAGCTTTGAGACGTACGTTCCAACCTCCGCTTGGTTCCCACGCCCGGTGATTCCCATATCTTGCACGCCCGCAATCTCCGTAGAGAATCGCACGCATCGCGTACAGTGGATACAACGCGTCATCACCGTCTTTACCAACGGTCCGAGCTCTTTATCCTCCACCGCGCGCTTGTATTCGGTAAACCTCGAACGGTCGCTTCCAAAAATCATGCTCTGATCTTGCAACTCACACTCCCCACCCTGGTCGCAAATCGGACAATCCAACGGATGATTGATCAACAAAAACTCCATCACACCCTCGCGCGCTTTTTTCACCAAATCTGTCGTCGTTTTAATATTCATCCCCGGCATCACAGGCATTGCGCACGACGCCACCGGCTTTGGACTCTTCTCCACCTCCACCAAACACATCCGACAGTTCCCCGCGATCGAGAGCTTATGGTGATAACAAAACCTCGGCACATCAACTCCCGCGCTTTCGCACGCGTAGAGCACGGTGACGCCCTTGGGCACTTGAATCTCCCGTCCATTCACCGTCACTGGCACGGTATCCACCGCCGGCGCCGTCGTCGACAACACGCGCGCCTGCACCTACGCTCGCGCGAAAACACACAACACAATATCCCATCAGTCATCCATGCATCGATCGCGCATCGAATCCCGTCGCGCGCGCGAGACGCGTCGTCATTCGTCCAGTCGCGATCGATCGCGAGGGTTCGCGCGCGTCACGTACCGTGCTGGCGATGCGCGCTCGCCGCCGCGCGATGGCGATCAGCGCGTCCCGGACGGGCATGATTACGGTGAACGATTATGCGAACGCGGTGTGCGCGCTGCGGTGCGTCGTCGTCGTCGCGTGTGCGCTCGATTCTGAAGCGCACGCTATTGTTGTTGTCCCAGGAACATGTTTGACTGATCTCTGTTTATGATTGGTCGATGAGTCCCCCTGAACTAGAAGGAAAGAAGAAAGAAAAAAGAAAAGTCCTTAAAGTCTGCCGCGATGTCGGCGACGACGACGCACCGAACGATCGCGCCGGGGCGAATCAATGCGCGAAATGACGTCACGCGCGTGCGCGTCGCGTCGCAACGCATCGTTCGCGTCAGAGGCATCGGTGCGTGGGTTCATGTCGTTATTGCGTGTGCGTGGGCGTGGGTGTACGAGCTCAACTGCCGAGCGTTCGTCGGCGCGCGCGATGGGTTCCAGACGACTGACGACGACGGGGCGATCGCGCAGGATTCCAATTGGATGACATGGATCCGGTTTCTCGCCCGGAGAAGGATGCGGAGAAGCTCGCGCGACAGACGGCGACGTTGTTGACGCTGTATGAGACGCTGTCATCCGACGACGCCGCGCAGGCGTTTCTCGCGTTCACGCGCGAGGTTAAGTTGAATGCCGAGAGTAAGGACGGTGTGAAGGTTGTGTCGGCCTATACGGCTGTGTTTCGCGCGTTGGCTGTATCGGGTAGGCCGTGGAGGACGCATGTGTGTGACTTGGCGTTGTGCGGGGCGAACGCGACGGCTCGAGAGGCGGCGGAGCGCGGCGCTATGGCGAAAAGCGTACGCCCGAAAAGCGCCATGGCTCTCGCATTGGCGAGCGATTTAAGAGTATATGAATCGTTGGCAAACGTGAGTGAGACGACGATGAGCGCTTGGGTGCGTGCGTGCACGAAAGACTTGTCGGGGGATTTTTGTTCGGCGGCGGCGGCGCTCGGCGTGGATTCTGGAAGCGTTGAAGACGCGAGTGTGGGTGATGTGGCTCCTTTGAATGTATCTTCAGATGTTATTCATGCGCCGGCAACGAAGCGTGATAGGAAAATTATGCGCGACGCGTTCGATGCGTCGAGTTCGTGGGGAGAGAGGGCCGATGATTTGATGCGCTTTTACGCTAAGCATGGCGCCGGAATTTTAGGTTCGCATTCCGTCGTATCTTTCGATGCCCAAGCCGCATGGGTAGCGAGAACGATGGATAAAGAAGATGAGTCCATGTATTCATTTAGTGATTTAGGTGCGGCGTGGTCAACGCCGACGTTGCGCTCGACAGAGCGAGCCGCGGAGATAGTTCGTCGAAACACCGAACGCCACGGCTCCGGCGTCGGCAAGGCGCAGCACATTCTCCTGCATGGCAACGAAGGTTCAGGGAAACGTTGGTTGTTTCGCTCCGTGCTTGGATCGATGATCCGAGCGGGTGAGACAAACGTGCGCGTGGTGCTTCTTTCTCGAGGTGAACTGAGGAATTTAACGCAACTGTGCGACCGCATGAAGAACGAACCGCGCGTGCGCTTTGTCGTGCTCTTGGAGTTACCTCTCGCGTTGGCGCCGCATGCTGAGTTTTACAACACACTGACCAGCGCTCTTGACGGTGGCGGCACGATATGGCCAGACAATGCGGTGATGTACGCCACCGCGCCGTGCGATTCGTGCTTGAAGCCGGATTCACACGAGGGCGGTTCTCGCGGCTTGTCTGACATGTTTGGTACCAAAATCGATCTACATTCCAGCCCAGAACGGTTCGTTGCCGATGTGCGTGATCTCGCGCAACGACAAGGCATCAACATTGATGACAGCACTGCGTTGCAGTTTCTTGGCGAATCAAAACCATCAGTAACGCTCGCACAAAGCTTCATCGATGGCGTCGTCGCAGGCGCGCAGTAGTTTCCCCACCACAACGCAGTAGGACTAGAGAGACATACACGATTATTATTTTACGGACGACCATTCTACTACCACTATTACTACATGCCAATAATGTTTAATTCAACTCGTCATGTTACAGCGCATCCATGGCGGCGATGAAGCGGTCCAAACCTTCATCGAGGAGCTCCCGAGACGTGGCAAAATTAAGCCGAACGCATTCGCGTCTCCCAAAAGGCGCTCCATCGCTGAACGCCACACCTCGCTCTTCAAAGTACGTAAATGGGGACGCATTGTTGGGAATTTTATCCATCATCTGTGTGCAATCAATCCACATCAAATACGAGCACTCGGGATACGTCCAAGAAATATGCGCCGAAGCGCCGCTCGCGGTAAGTCTCGCGTCAATGTGCGCGCGTTGCGATTCTAAATACTTTACCAAAGTCTGCCGCCACGCCTCGCACTCATTCGATGACGAATACGCCGCGCGTAACGCGACATAGCCAAATGGTGTGATTTCAGCCTTGTCGCTGCCGCTCCTCGCAAAGGCTAAGCGAAGTTCTTTATCGGCTATCAGAGCGAACGCGACATCCGTCCCCGCGACATTAAACGCCTTTGACGGACTCGCCATCACGATAAGTCGCTCCGCTAAACCGGGGACGACATCTACCATCGACCCCATGCCGGTAAATTCGACGTCGTCCATCACGAGCTCGGCCCAAACTTCGTCGCTCAATACGTACACATCGCGCGCAACGCACATGCGCGCGACGCGTTCGATATCATCTCGAGCCCATACACGCCCGACGGGATTTGCAGGGTTACAAAACAACAGTAAATGCACGTCTTCGCGAGCCAACACTTCGTCGAGAGCCTCGAAATCGACGTCGTACCGCGCGCGGCCGCCTTCAGACAAAGCGCGCCTTCGCAGCGGCACTTCGACCCGCGCCGCCTCCTGATTCCTCGTCGAATACAAAAATGGCGGATAAATCGGCGTACACATCGCAACCGTGCTGTTGTCTCTCCCACGTAATCGCTGCACGGCGCGTACGGCGTGATTCAGACCCGGATTGAGTCCCGGAAGCCAGCGCACCGAAGCGCGCGTCGCCGCCGCCTCCGGCCACCCATACCTGCGCACCATCCTTTCCCGCACGGCATCCACCACGGCATCATCCGCGTCGGCGTACCCATATATCCCACTCTCCGCGCACGCCGTCACCGCATCAATCACCGCGCGCGGCGCCTTGATATCCATGTCCGCCACCCACAGCGGAATCGATGTCCCATCGAACCGATTCCACTTTCTCGACAGCGTCGCCGCGCCGCGCCGCGCGTGCGTGGTAAACTCCAGCGCCACGGGCGCAGACGCGCGCGCGTCAACCATTCGCGCGCGGCGCAGCGCGGTATGCGCGCATGGCGCGCGCGCGTGCGCCATGATGTGCGCGCGGGACACTGTGGCGCATGCGCCAGAGTTGGACGCAATCCTCACGCGCGCGCGAGCGTCGACGCGGCGCGAACGAGCGCACGCGGACGAACCGTCACGTTTCGCGCGAGCGACCGCGCGCGGTGCGCGGACGACGCGACGCGCGGCGGCGGCGACGCGCGCGTGAGCAGCAGAGTTGTGCGTTACAGTTGAAAACGCATCTATTTAAAGCGCGAATGTCAAGCGCGTGCGCGCCGGCGGTACGCGGGCGTCGAGGCTGGTTGGCGTCGAACACGCTGCGCGGTCTCGATCGAGCGGCGACGCGCGGGAGCGGTGCGAGGAATGTTGATGGTGAGGAGGCGTCGGGGGAGGAGGAGCCGCGCGGGCCGCCGGGATTTGGGTGGAAGTACAGCGGCGAAACGCGGGACGGGACTATGAAGGTTTGGACGAGGCCGGCGCCGAGGTGGAGCGGCGCTCGAGCGAATATTAAAGAGGTGTACGCGGAGTGTGAATTTCGCGGAGTTTCGCGCGAGAGGTTTTGGAATGCGGTGTGCGACTTGGGGAGGTACGACGAGTTTGTGCCTTTCGTCGCCGAGGCGCGGATTTTACGACACCAAGGCGCCAAGACGTGGTGTCACGCCAGAGTGAGCACGCCCGTGGTGAAAGATCGGGTGTATACGATTTTAATCACTGAGAATTGCGATAAACGTGATAAGAAGTTGTGCTCGGCGAGTTGGGCTACTACGAAGGAATACGAACCGCCGACGCCGCGTGGCTTGGCGAGAATGCGAGCAAACTGCGGGAGTTGGCACGTGAGTGATCTCCCACAAGGCGATGGAATTCGTGTGCGGTATAGTTTGATTAGTGACCCAGGTGAGGGCGTCCCGGCGTGGTTGCTTAAACGAATGACTAGGAAAACGGTGCCGGATGTGTTGCGCGCGTTTCGTGATAGAGCGCTGAGCGGAAAATCTGAAACAGTTCGCGCGAAGCCGCCATCATTGCCGCTCGTGTCGAACGTTACAAATGCATTCGAAGCTGTCATGGAAAACTCACGCGCGTTCTTGATGGGCGTTCGAGACAAGCTGCTGGACAATGACAACAACAAAAAACTCTTTTCGACGACGTTTATTCAACAACATCTTCCGTTCCGGGCCGCGGACACTTCTTTTAGCGTCTATGAGAAGCAGCCGCATCGACGTAGCAACAAAGACAGATAGAAACGGACGCATAGCGCTGTACAACATGAAATGAAATGAACAACTACTGGTACCAGCACTGGTACCAAATCGTATCTTCTATTATAAACAAAGCATAAAGAGTCTCCAAATCAAACCTCGTTACCGCCAATTGGATAGTCCCACCACGGTACTTCACGAGTCATCACAAATAAGCAATCATCATCATCCCCAGCGCGCGCGGCGCGGCCTCGTGCGCGCGCGGCGTCAACAGCCTCCATTGTGCGAGCCGCCCGTACGATGCGCAAATTATCATCCACGTACGTTGTTCGCCAAATCCTCGTCGTCGCATCGCCAGGGAAACTTTTTTCAAACACATCAAACCGCTGAAACGCACGCAGTTTCACCGTTTCAAACGTCACTTTCCACGTCGCGCCGCTCGCGTCGACGTCGCGCAACGCCTCGTACCTCGCCCGTAAACGCACGCGTAGCCAACTCTCCGGCGGCACGGCTAATATATTCTCATACGCCATCGATGCCGCATCGACAACCTGGAAACTCTCACCCTTAAATGGACCTAACATTCCGTTACTCGGTGGCGGCGCGTTCGTAAACGCCACGCGCCACGTGCCGTTAGATAACGCTTGCACGTCTGACGTCGATGACGACGTCGTCGTCTCGTACGCGCGCTCCAACTCCCTCACCCGTCGCTCAATCGCCTCAAACCCGTCGCCGCTGATGATCACCGCGCGCAACGCATCTTTAAGCGCCTCGAGCGGCACGCGACCGCTCACGCCCGTGTCCGCGGACGCCGCCGCGCGGATGCCTCCAACGCCACGCGTACGCATCATCAGGCGTTCCATCTCCCGCCCCGTCTCACGCGCGCCCGCGCGTCCCGACGCGCGCGCGCCGCCCACAGATCGCCGCCCACGATGTGCGTCGCGCGTCCGCGCCGCCGCAGCGACGCCGGCGCATCGCCCATGCGTCCTCGTCGCCGATTCCATGCGCGCGTGCGCCACTGTGTGACCACCCAACCCGCGCGTACGCGCCTTTGACGCGCCTTTACCATGCCGCGCCACGCGGCGACGACGCGCGAACGCGTCGCACGCGCGGTGTTCGTCGCTCTCGTCGCGCTCGCGTGCGTTCGCGCGGCGAGCGCGGCGACGGTGGCGGCGTTTTCGGCGGAGACGTTTGCGACGAGTGGCACCACAGCCGCGGCGTATGCGACGGCTCCAGCGGGCGGGCGCGACGGAGCGGCGTGGTACGCCGCGACGGCGTGGCACGCGGATTGGTACACGAACGCCCTGGGCGTCGATCGCGGGCGGAGCGTGACGGTGAGGGATGCGGCGACACTGGAGGCGGCGCTGCGGGATCCGTTGGTTGAGTTTATCGTCGTCAACGCGAGTGAGATTACGCTCGATGCCGCGTCGTGGCCCGCCGAAGGGGCGTTAGTGCGTCGACGAGTGTCGATAGCGAGCGTTCAGGCGTATTCAGCGGTGGTGATTTACGCGGGTGGGATGAGTGTGGCAAACGTCGTGGATGGCGGGACGTTGACGGTGACAGACGTGCGCGTGCAAGACGCGATAGCGAACGTCGGTGGGGCGTTTTATTTCGGACGCGCGCACGGTGGCGGGGCGTTTAATCGCGTGGTGTTTACGAATAACACTGCGGGAAATGGTGGGGCGGTGTTCGTGGCGAGTGACATGAATAGTGGAAATGTGACGTTTTATAACTGTTCTTTCGACGCGAATCACGCGACCGCGACTGGTGGGCGTGGTGGTGCAGCCTTTGTCTCGAGTGATGGTCCGGCTGGGGTGGGATTTACGTTGTGTACGTTTAAGCAAAATACTGCGACGACTGGATACGGTGGGGCGATATATGCGGAAGGCGGGTACGTAGCCGTGAATGAGTGCGTCATCGACGGAAATGCGGCAACCGGCGGGGGAGGCGCGACGTTTCGCGGTGGTGGTATTATTTCGAGGAGCACGTTTAAAAATAACAACGCAACGGTGTACATGGGAGGTGGATTACACATCACTTCGGCATCGGGCGATCAAGTTGGTACGTACGGGAGTACGGTGCAGCGCTCGACGTTTAGTAGTAACTCTGCCATTCAAGGCGGAGCTGGCGTCTTCGCGTACGGATTGGTGAAATTACTCGCCAACTCGTACACGTCGAATGCAATTCCGAACGATGCGGCGTTTGGTCTCGATCCAAATTATTACGTGTGTACGGATACTGAAATTACTGGCACTGGGTGCGCGATGCGACCAGAAATCGTGGGCGACTTGTATGATCCTGCAAAATTCGATCCCTTCTTGCCAGAGACGGAATACGCAACCATTCCTGCGTTTACGACATAGAGGAACATATCATTCGTAGCATATAGCATAAGTCAGATTACAACGGCGCGAGTAGTGTTAATGTAAAGTAATGTATAGTTATTAGTACAAACATTTTTTGCCGAGCCTCGTTATGACTCCAACAACGCCATCCAATCGTGCTTGGACAGCTTTCCTTCGCCCGCAGAATCGAAGAGTCGGATCATGCTATCCGCCTCTTGTCGGCTAGAAGCGCTCTTGGTGTACTGTTTGAGAGCGAGCTGGATATCATCCACCTCCAAGTACCCATCGGCGTTGGCATCCATTTCGTCAAACGAAACAAACTCGTTAAGTTGGCCCCAACGCCATCGGCACAAGTGGCGCATGATCAAGATCTTAAAAGGCACGCCGTCATGAAACGTTGCGATGGACAGCGATCCAGATTCCACACCGAGACTTTCGGCAAGGCGCATACCAACCTCTTCAAAGACGGGAATACCGTCTGTGCCAGAAAGCAATCCACCCCACGTCACGACGCGATACTGACGCTCTCTATCTAAAGGTTCGCCGCGAATCTTGATGTTGAGATTTTCATCAACCTCGACGTCTTTATCCCAAAGCAAATATCCCCCCCAAGAGCACGTCTTGCTCTTTTGCTCTTCACTGAATGACAGGGCACGATAAATGTCGTCGCCGCTCATCTCGAGGGTGATAATGTTGTTTTCAAACGGAACTTCGGCGACAAAATCGCCATACGTCAACGGTGTGTCGTAGACTTTGTTCGCGCGCACTCCACCAGAGTTGTACAAGCACAAGTCAACCTTGCACTCGTCTCGCAAAATGGTGGAGAACAACGTGCCGAGCGTCGTTTGCTTTTGACGCACGTCGAGGGAAGACAAAGGCAGCAAATCCAAACGCTCCGCGTGTTCGTGAAGAGGTAACACGTACTCATGCAAGTCTCTCAACACTTCGGAACGCTCCCAGATATCGGCATCGATATCGTCGCATCGTTCGTAACCAGCCAGCGAATGTAACGTGGCGGTGACGTATACGTTGCCTCTGCGCTGTCGCACAGTGCTTTGAGGACCAGGAACGACATCCCATCCATCGCCACGCGAGTTATTGAGCGTATCTTGTTCGTCGCTCATGGTTGTCGCCGGAGCTGGCGCGCCGCTGCGAATGGCTCGGGTGATGCTCGCAGCACGACGCCCAGAAGCGGTCAAGCTGCTCAAGTCGGAAGCGTCCTCGAGCGCTTCGTCGTTTGCAAGCTCCACGGTAACCATGACAACATTCTCACTGTCTTGACCCGCCTTCAAGCACAGCACATCGGTACCATCAATGGCGCCATGAAACGGGTGATGCTCATGTCCACCAAGAATCAATCCCAAGTTTGGAACTTCGCGCGCGAGAGTCTCGTCTTCGCACAGTGTCTGGTGCGTGAGCGCGATTGTCAAATCAACCTCATCTTCCGGGCACTTGGGATTTTCGAACTCATTCACAATGTCGCGAACAATTGGTACGACATCTTTAAACACCACCCCTCGAGGCTTCACTGCGCTAGACAACGGCGTAGATGTCGTACACACGCCCAACAAGCCAATTTTCACCCCTCCAATCTCCAAACGCTGCGTCGATGGCAAATCATCCACAAACGCCCCGACACGATCTCCGTTTTCATCCAACCCGTTATTATCGTCCGTTGAGACAATGTTCGAGTTGAGCACGGTGGCATTGAGCTCGGATAAACGCTGGCCAAGGATCATCGTCGAGTGGTCAAACTCGTGGTTGCCCAGGCATGCGTGTGTCACCGGAACCGAATTCATCACGCTCACCGCCGCCGCTCCGAGATCGTACGAACTCAACAATGACGGAGACAAAAAGTCACCATTGAGCGTACAAATAAACGGATCCTTACCATCGTTCGTATTGTCTCGAATAAACTTTGAAAGACGCCCCAAATTTTCCAGCTCGTACACGTCGTTGACGCTGAAAATCTTCACCACCCGCGCCTTCGATCGCGCATCGGGCCAATTCGCCTCCCAAGAATCACCACTCGCTGTACTCGCGTACACGCGCACGTATCCACCCCTTCGCACGCCCGGTGTCGCCGCTCGTCGCACCGCGCGTCTGACGCCCGCGCGCGCGGGCGCGACATTTAAAATCCGCCCACTCGTCGTACACCCCTCGCTCGGCGTACGCGCGCTCGCACACCCCGCCCACGGCGCCGAGCGCGCGCACACCATCATCCTCACCCACCGCGCTCGCACTCGCACAAATCCACGCCGCCGTCGACGCGCACGGGCTCAAAGATCTCCCCTGGCGCTATCCTCCAGCCAACGACTCACACGCGCACTCGCGGGCACACACCGCACGCGCTGCGCGCGCGTTCGCCTCGCGCGCTCGCGGGTGTGCGACGCGCACGCGTTTGGTTCTATCGCTCGCGTGCGTGCGGCGATGCCTTCGCCCGTCGGCGCGTAAAGGACGGTTGCGCGTCGCGCAGTCGAGCGCGAGACGACGTTTGAAGGTGCCTATCCCACGCACGATGCCCGTGCACTACTGTGGGGCGTATATGTCCATCCACGGAATATTCGGGGGTGATCGGGCGTGGACATAAATCGTATCTTGTGTAGTGTGGATGGATTTAGGCTATATGCTTTGGAGAATGTAAAAAAGATGCGTTTTGTCGCGCGCGTGGATGGATATTTTTGTGGAAAACTGGTGCGTGGTGTTATTAAGAATGTGACTGAGTACAGAGCGCGTGTGTTGTGTTGCTAGACCGCGCCGTAGGCAGAAGATTTGGCCGCGTCTCTTCGTAAAGAAGATGATGATCCGGCGTCTTGTGTATCGCGGCGACGGCGGCAGCAGCAACAGCACGCAAAGGCGAGGATACGATAGAGAAGGTACAACGCGAGGACGAGGACGAGGACGGTGAGGACGCGCTCGACGTCGTTGGCGTTGTCCCAAGCGGCGGTGATTTTCACCTTGGCGTCGTCGACGAATGCGGATATTTTAGCCTTGTATTCGTCCATTAAGGCTTTGACGGCTTCCGAGCGAGAGGCGACTTGTTTCTTGGCGGCGCTCTCGCGACGTTCCATGTTTGCCTTGACCGCGACGACTTTCGCGGCATACGCAGCCTTGGTGACGCGCGTCGGGGTTGCTGGGATGTCAATCGTCTTGACATCTTGCAAACCAGCATCTATCATGTTAGCCTTGACGGTTTCGGCCACAGCGGGGTCGGTTTTCGCCGCGAGCAAGTTGTCTTCAACTTGCGAGGCGGTGGTATCGTCTTCGACGAGAACGGTGAACTTCACGAGGACACCACCTTCGGCTAATAACGCCCGTCCAGTGAGTGTTTTGGCAGTGCTGGTGGCTGTCACCGACGTGATGACAACTTCGTCGTCGGCAACGCCGAGCGTTTGAGCCATACCGTTCACGAAAGCGTCCCGAGCGCTTCCATCAAACGTCTCGGTTGAGTATCCAGAGAGAGCAATGTCCGAAGAAACAGTTGCGCAGTCTGAGCATTTTTCGAGCAACATTTCATCAGTCTTGGTCTCTTCGCTGACCTCCTCCTCTGCAGCGTCTTCCTCGGGGACGCGTTCGGGCGTAGGGAGCGGAGCACGCGTGCGTTGCTCGGTGGACTCTTCTTGCGTGGGGCTGGTCGAGGCATACGTCGGCGTCGGTTTCGATGAGGACACGCTGCGTTCACTCGATGGGTACGCGCTTGGAGAAGACTGCTCGCTGCGTTCACTCGATGGGTACGCGCTTGGAGAAGACTGCTCGCTGCGTTCACTCGATGGGTACGCGCTTGGAGAAGACTGCTCGGAAGGTTCTTCCTCGTGCTCGTGCTTTTCCTCACGTTGGACTTTGACGACCTCGGCAACCTTTGGTTCAATCTCTTCCGGGAACGGCTTTTTTTCGGCAACTACAGCCGGGCACGCATCATTCGTGCTATTTGTGTGATCCGCGTCGTATCCAAGCGCGCTCTCCGCATTCTTTATAGCGTCAATCAACCTCGCCGCCTGCTCCTTTGCTTGCACCGCGGCGTCGTGCTTCGCCTTGGCTTGCGCCGCGCCTTCGGCAACTTTATCGAGTTGCTCTCGAGCACACTGCAACATTTTTTCCTTTGCAGCGACGACAGCTCGAGCGTTTTCATCTCTCACGGCTTCTCTAGCCAGAGAGTTTTGTCTGCGAGCATCCTCATTGAAAGACAATTGCTCTCGCGCCGCTCGTTTAACGTTCAGCTCAACCTCGGCGAGATAAGCATTGTTCGAGTCACCAGAAGAATCAGCGCTCACTTGGATGACGGCCCGCGAGAGCTCACTCAATTTACGTTTTGCATTCTGGAGCTCATTTGTCGCGGTGTTCATGGCATCAATGGCTGCTTGTTTCGCCGCATCCTTTGCGGCGACGAGCTCCGTCGCCGCCGCGATGGCTTCGTCAGACTTGGCCAGCTCCTTAGTCTCAAGCGCATGAGTCGCCGCTTTCGTGGCGATTTCGACTTCGTCTTGCGCTTGCTTGAGCTTCAATGTCCAAACTTCGATCGCATCCCGAGCGTTGACGAGATCCGCCGACTGAGTCTCCTTTGAAGAACCAGACTGCGCGGCTTCGGCGCGCGCGACGTCCAGCGCACGTTGCGCCTCCGCCACTTTGGCATCCATCGCCACCTGATCCGCGCGCGCCTTATCCGCCGCCTGCGTTTCCTCTTGCGCCGCCGCCGCTCTAGCTGTGTCCGCCTCCGTACGCGCCTGGTTAACCGCCTCCTCCTTGTCCTTCAACGCCGCCTCCGCCTCGGCGCGCGCCGCCTCAGCCTTACCCGCCTCAGCCTCAGTCGCCTTCACCGCCGCCTCCAACACGCGCATCATATCCTCCACCGCACTCTTCGCCGACGTCACCGCGCTATCAGACGGCGTCGCCTGGTGCAACTTGACATCGTCAACCGTCGGCTTCGCGCGCGCGGCATCCGGCCCTTCCCCAACCTCCTCCCCTTCTCCCTCATCCATCGACCGCGCGGCGGAATCCCAATCCGTCACCGCCGCGCGCGTCTCGAGCGGGTCGTCCCCCAATCCCCCCGCACGCGACGACGACGTCGTCAACGCTGAAGATGGTGATGATGATGCGAATGCCTCGTGAACACCATTCGATTGGTGTTGCGCCGCACCTCCATCGAGCGCGCGCGCGCGCGTCACCGCGAGCGCCGCGACCGCGGCGACGACGGCGAACGCCGTCGCGCGACGACGATTGCGGCTCGCGTGGTGGCGCACCATGCCGCGCTGTGCGGCGCCGCGCACCGTCGTCGTCGTCGTCGTCGTCGTCGATGGATGCGTGCGTTCCGGAGAATCGTTCGCGGGTGTCGCCTCGTACTGTACTTTATGTTACGGTATATATGTGCCGCGCGAGGCGATGTGCTGCCGCGACGCATGCAACATTATAGCGGTCAAAGTATCACACAGTACGATACAGTACAACACGTCGTCGCGCGATAATACATTCGCATCGTGAGGTCCATGTGCTATGTACGTTATATAGTTAATTATACCCATAACTTTTGCCACCATACCCCACGTGATCCGATTTTTGTTTTTTGTTGTGTTCCTGCCCTTTGACTCATTTGAAACTCTTGTCCCAGTATCAGCATAGAAAGTATCCTTTTATGCTGTCCGAAAAAAAGCCCTTATATACCCATAACTTTTGCCACCATACCCCACGTGATCCGAAGGTGTAGACATCCCCCATACCGTAGACTATCATACGATCATACCTTGAGCAAAGCACTCGTACCCATCGGCACACGAAAGTTAAGCCTCAATGGGCCGAATTAGTATTGAGTGGGGAACCACTTGAGAATCCTTGGTGTCGTATGG
>Ga0181564_10000676_pt1 | contig 30170 bp, 27 predicted proteins | sample 011ome_24_FD_134512 | JGI IMG/M metagenome (GOLD analysis project Ga0181564, IMG submission 134512) | Coastal salt marsh microbial communities from the Groves Creek Marsh, Skidaway Island, Georgia - 011513CT metaG (megahit assembly) | ecosystem: Environmental > Aquatic > Marine > Intertidal... | reverse complement strand
TGTCGAGCCCGCAACGAAGAGCTCGATGAGCTTGCCTTGTTTGCGAGGAGACAACCGACTCTTTCTACTATACACGTGAAGCAGCATACACCATATTGGCTTTCTTAGCTACTTCAGCCCCTTTTTAAATGCCGCAAACCTAACTAGATATTGTATCGAGCCGTGCGGCGTGACGACGCTGGCCCTAAGAGGCCTACTTCCCTTCAGCCGCCCAGGCCTTCATCTGCTTGATATTTCTTACCAAGACCTTGAACTGTTCAGGATCGCTGCCCCGCGATTCCAAATAAACCGCCATATCGCTGTCATACATGCCCTCCGACTCAGGTCCTCGATCACCTGTAGCTTCAATCCAGCTATCCAGACGACGTCGCAAATCTTTTAACTGTTTCCGATAATTCGGATCGTCTGCCAAGTTGCGAATTTCAAAGGGATCATTTTGGAGATCGTACAGTTCTTCCTTGGGGCGAGTTGGATTGAATATGCTAGCCTGAACACCATTAAGCGTACCCGCCTCGTTCGCCTCACGCAGTGCTACAATAATCGATTTCCCATCCTTATACCGATTCGGCTGCATGTGAGGGCGGTTGGGAAGAAAGTTCCGAATGTACTTGTAGCGGTCCGTCCGGACACAACGCATGTGCTCCACCGTTTCGTCGCAGCGATCGCGAGCGGAGAAAATCGCCGTCCTCTCTTTGTAATCTTCGCTCAAAATATCCTTGGCTTGCATGTATCCAGGAATCTCTATTCCCGCTAACCCTAACGACAACGCCGCGATGTCGATATGCTCGACGAGATCGGTCCGCACCTCACCTTTTAACAGTCCCGGTCCCGCGATGATAAGGGGAACATGAATCCCCTCCTCATATAGAAACTGTTTCCCACGGGCGTGACTAATTCCGTGGTCAGTCATAAAAAGTACAACCGTGTTTTCGAAGTCGCCTTCTTCTTTCAACCTAGCAATGACATCGCCGACAAACTTATCGGTCAGTCTCACTGTATCCAAATAGGCAGCCCAATCCTCCAAAAGTATCGAATCATCGGGATAGTAAGGTGGCAAAGTCACTTCGCCAGGATCCGTAACCGTGCCGAACTCCTCTTTCATTCTCTGAACAAATTTTCTCGATGCCTCGATATCCCCACCGCGGTGCTTTCCGCCGGGGAGCTGGACCTGGGCGAAGAACGGCTGCCCCTGTTTACGCTCACTCCAGTCCGGACCATCGTACATGGAACGATCCCATTCAAAGTTGTAATCGGTTTTTCCACTGTTAGTCCGGTCCTTATTCGGCCAGCCAGTAATCGCGGTGTAATAGCCCGCCTCATGAAAGTATTCTGGAATGGGACGAACGCCATCCGGCAAATGGATTTTCATTTCCCCACGTCCGCTTCGGTGATGATGTGAACCAATCGCCGTCTGGTACATTCCGGTGATAAACGCCGAACGATTGGTCGAGCATACCGGAGCGGTCACAAAGGCTTGGGTAAACTTAATCCCGCTCGACGCCAACTGATCGAGATGCGGCGTCTCGATCACCGTCTCTCCATAGCAGGAAAGATTCGCCGACATATCGTCCACTATAATCCAGACGATGTTGGGTTTCGACGGGCTCACCAAAGGTGATCGGGAGTCCTGGGCGTTCAATGACTGAAGCATCAATCCAGCGAAAAGGCACCATGCGGTGCCGCCTAAACGCCAAACGCGATTTCCAATTGAGGAGGGGTCTTTCATTCGAATCATCATAACTGTGAGCGAGAAGTTACGAAAAATTCGTTTTCTATCAAGGGGATTAGATACGGGAAAACGGACTCAATTTTGGATCAACAGGGTGCACCCAGACTAGGTCGGAGATATTTTAAGCACTTGGGAAATTGATTAAGACTTAAAGGACACTTTTCAACACTGCTTAGTTTGAATGGTAGGGCAACGACCTCCGGGCGTGCCGCATTGGTTGAGCTTCTAACGCGGCACGCCCGGAGGTCGTTGCCCTACCAAATAACTATATCATCAGAAGGCATTCTAAGGCAGCGGGCGATCTCCGAGCGCCCACCCGGTAGCTACGGCTCTTACCTCGTCTTGTGCAAATCGCGGCGTAAAGCCGCTCCTACGAGTTTCTTGCGGTAGACAATAACCCTAATCTGTCAGTTCAAACTTTACAGCGCTAACAGGTTTCGATTTCTCTTCCATTTCCTCGTTGCTCACTTTGCCCGATATGAAAACGCGGCCGGCATCGATCCCTTTGATCGCGACGAGATAGTCTTTCACTCTTGTAGTCCGTACCTGCGACAATTGCTCGAGCCAAGACGCATCCACTTAAAACGCCTCCTCAGCCAGAAGGCGGGCTTCAATTTCATCGAATGGCGGCAACTCTACCACAACTTCAGGGGCATCTTCCGAAGTCACAACCTCAGTTGTATCCGGAGTGACCGGCGCATCCGCAGAGTCTTCCGGTTTCGCGCCTGCGACCTTCTTGATGAACGATCCGACGCTTCCCAGCAGGCCTTTCTTGGTGGGCTCCTCTGCCGGAGCCTCCTTCGAAGGTTGAATGGCAACAGGAGCTTCCGGTACTCCCGCAATAGTCTCCTCCATTGTCGGATCCGGAATGCCCATCAGATCTCGATAAACTGCTATGGCATTTTCTTCGTAGCTGGCGGCGCTGTAACTCTTCAACAATGCGATCGGATCAGAGCTTCTCGCTATTCCACTTTGAATCTCTAGCGCCTTATTCGAAATCAGGATACGCTGAAACAGCTGGATTTCAGGCGCTTCGTCTATGGTGGAGGAGAGATCCACTTTCAGACCGGGGCGCTCTTCCAGGATCTTCGCCATCTTATCCAGTTGCGACTGAAGGTTTGCATTCAGATCCGTTTGTCCCACCGCAAAGAGCACGGTCGACAAGTCTTCATCGCCAGACCCACCTCCGAGTCCGCCCAAAATTGAAAACGGGGACGTAGCGATTTTAACAATGATATTGTCCAATGCTTTCATGACAATGCCACTGATGCTGATGCTCGGATCCTCCAAGTCGCCGCTTAACTTGAGAGGGGGCAACTCCATCTTCCCCTGACGGTCCTTTAGGATCGCCACTGCCAGCCCAATCGGCAAACCCAGGGAATCCTCACTCTCTACTTTCTCTCCCAACGTGAGCTGATCGATCATAATTCCGTTGGCTCCGTCGAGGATGTTCTCGTTGATATCGAAACTCGTTTCAACATTCAGCATTCCCTTGTCAAGACCACGCCCGAGATACTTGCGCCAGTAAGGGGCGGTTGCCGAGAGATCGAAGCTGCTAAGATCCAGTTTCAAACTCGAATAGTTTCTGAAGTCTAAAGGTTCCAGATCACCCGCAAAGGAGAACGCGCCTCCCCCATCGAAGCTGCCGGCAATCGCAAGGGCTGCTTTCTCACCCTTCTCCGAGGAGACATTTTTTGACATCCAGATTGAAACCGGTTATACTAGAGCGGAACGCTGGCGAGAGCGTACTGTCGACAAAATCGGTTTTTCCCTCCACAATGGCGACTTCCTTAATGGAAATCGAAATAGGAATCTCCGTCGGCTCTTCTTCATTACCCTCCGGCACCTCAACGGTTTCGCCCGGTTCAGATTTCGCCAGCCGACCGAGACTCAATCCTTCTTCGTCCATGGATATTGAAGCAACCGGATGGTCCACTTCAACCCGGCCAATCGTTACCCCCTCACTATCGTAGACTGCGCTCTTGACTGAGATGGAAGTCGCTCCGAAAACGGGTCCTCCATTAAGCTCTTTAACATTGAGCTCCTCCAAGTCTACATTCGCCGTAACATCGAACACTGAATCTGGCACATTTGCTTCGTATTCGACATTCAACGTCAATTGGCCTGACTCAATTTTCGCATTAGCATAAAGCGCCACATAATTCTGGAAGGTAGCGAGATCCAGTCCGTCTAATGCAAAGGTACCTTTTACCGTTTGATTGGGAATGTTGGCAGCGGCACTGACATTAGTGGCCCCACTGCCATTGACCAAGAAGCCTAAGTCAAATTGGGCTTCACTGGAACTGTCGAATGGAGCGATATTCGAAGCTTTTAAATCGATATCTGTAACGCTGATTTCAGGATCGCTTGAAATCGCCCGATCGATTACTTGGACCGTACCGGCGTCGATAGAAAGGCTTTTTACTAGAGCATCTAAAACCAGTGCAGTGGCACCTGAATCCTCAGTATCCGAATTGGCCTCCACCACCGTGGACTCATCCCGCATCGGTGTGAGTACGTCTCCCGCTTCATGTCGGACGACCAATGCATTCGGTTTGGAAACCGTGACTGATTCGACTACCACACGATTCTCAGGCCAGTCGGCTTCGATTCCATCGATACGAATCTCTTCAAAATCCACTTGAGTCTCTTCGTCAGGGTCATCCAACGAAAATCCAGAAAGGACAACCGATCCTTCTTTCAGAAATGCTAACTCCTTCTCTGCATCCAATCGTACACCGTAAGTTCCCGAAACGGAAAACAGGCCAGCAATCTCCGCTCGAAGCATATCATGCCAAAAGGGTTTTGCCTTCGATATATCCAAATTCTCTATACTGAACGCGCCACTCGACGCTACCGGATTCACCGAAACGTCCCCTTTCCATTTGATCGTCGTTTGCTCTCCCAGCTTAGCGACAAAGTCATAGGGGCTATCGATATTGGGATCGGACCTCAGCCCCTCCGCAACAAACGTCACCGGACCAATCGTCTCTTCCAAGGGCAATGTTCGGGTATAGTCGGCGATCTCGAGGCTCACATTGGCGATGTCAATCAGCCCCACCGAAAAATGGAAGCGACCAGAAGGTTCCTCTTCTCCCTCGGGCTCCGGAACCTGCAATAGCTGATCTATATTCAGCGTCCCATCCGTCTCTAGCTTCAAACGGATGATGGTGTCTGATAACGCAAATTCCTTAACTGAAACCCGACGTGTCAGGATCGGAAACAACTGAGGATTAGAAAAAAGCCTTCCGACCTCCACAAACACTTGACCATCATCGTCCTCCACCTTCAAGCCAATCAATTCCAGCGACAGGGTAAAGGGATTGAAGGAGGCTTCCTCTAGAGTAATGGAACGGTCCAGCTGTTCCGAAATGCGATCCTCTAAAACATGGTCAACCACCTTCGGTACAACGAAAAACCCGACGAGCAAATAGAGAATGTAAAGAGTGCCACCAATCTTCAAAAGGAGAAGCCAGAATTTGCGAGAAGGCGTTTTCATGAGACTCAATCAAATAGGATTCACTATATTAAGTCACGATATCTATTGCCTCTTCGGCGGTTTTTTTGACCTATTCCCAGTGTGAGATTCAAAGCAGTGATCTGGGACATGGATGGTCTTCTAATTGATACCGAGCGAATTTCGCACGAGTCATGGCTCCAAGCGTCTCGCGAATTAGGTCTCGAGATCGACGCAGTCGAGTTCAGAAGGATCATCGGAATGAACGAAGCCAGCTTTCGCGAAGCCCTCCACCAGGCGATTGGCGATCAAGTCGATGTCCCAGAGCTTGTCGCACAGTCTGACAGGATCTACCACCAGAAGATCGCTCACGGCGTTCCACTGCGGCAAGGGGCCCGCATTTGCATCGAATGGCTTTCCAACGAGGGAATTCCTCAAAGTGTCGCTACCTCTTCTAGGCAGACGCTCGCCCAAAAAAAGCTCGGGCACCACGATCTGATTTGCCACTTTCACTCGATCGTCAGCGGAGACCAAGTAACCAACGGGAAACCGCATCCTGAAATATTCATTACTGCCGCAGAACAGATGGGTGTCGATCCATCAGACTGCCTTGCCTTTGAAGATTCGCGTCACGGTGTCCACGCCGCGGCCGCTTCGGGAGCTCGCGTGATACTCGTTCCGGATCTTGCCATCCACACCGACGAAAGCCGAGGACTTGCTCACGAGATCTGGGAGTCCCTAGAGCAAGGCCCGGAAAAGTTTCAAGAATGGTTGAGCCAATCAACACCTCCCATTAGGAATTCCCGCTAGTTCCCGCTGCATTGAAGGATTGCACTGCCCCCCAATCAGGATCTGAATTTTCATAATGAACTTTTCATTTTCGACTGCGAACTCGATTCACTTCGGCGATGGCATGGCAAAGAACCTATGCAATTTCCTTCCAAAAAGTGCAAAGCGGGTGCTTGTCGTTACCGGGGCAAACCCTGAGAGGCACCAATTTCTGATAAATAGGCTCACCGCGAACGAAATCGAAGCCACCCTGTTTCCAGTTACATCCGAACCCACAACCGACCTGATTTCAAGCGGGCTGAGAAAAGCGAGGGCTTTTCAGCCACAAGTAGTCATTGGATTGGGTGGCGGAAGCGCAATCGACACGGGAAAGGCGATCTCAGCGCTCTTGCAAAACTCAGGTGACCTTTTAGACTACCTCGAAGTCGTGGGGAAAGGTGGACCTCTTATCCATCGGCCCCTTCCCTACATGGCGATTCCCACAACCGCTGGCACCGGATCCGAAGTGACGCGGAACAGCGTAATCGGCGTCCCCGACTCTGGCGTCAAGGTGAGCCTGCGCAGTCCGTATATGATTCCACGATGGGCCGTCGTTGATCCTGAGCTTACCTACGACCTACCCGCCAATATCGCCGCCTACACGGGAATGGACGCTCTGATTCAATGCTTAGAGGCCTACCTATCTAGAAAGTCAAATCCGCTCAGTGACGGCATTGCCCTTGAAGGAATTAGACACGCGGCAAGAAGCATTCGCAAAGCTTGCGCCGATCAACTCGATCCAGACGCAAAATCGGAGATGTGCGTCGCCAGCCTTTGCGGCGGTATCGCCTTGGCCAACGCGGGGCTCGGGGCGGTACACGGCTTCGCGGGACCGATTGGCGGAATGATCAATGCGCCCCATGGAGCGCTTTGCGCCAGCCTCCTCCTTTCTGCCCTTCGAACGAATTTTGATATCGCGTCAAGACGGAAAACTGGAGCGATCCTAGTTAGAAAACTCGACCAAGTCGCCCAGATCGTCACCGGCAATCCGTCCGCAAAAGGCAACTACGCAATTGCCTGGTTTGAGTCACTCCTGAAAGATCTTCCCCTGGCATCTCTCAGCGAACTCGGCTTTACCGAGGCGATGATCCCGGAGGCAGTCAAAAAATCAGCCCAATCCAGCAGCATGAAGGGGAACCCGATCGATCTCGATAACGCCGATCTTCGTGAAATACTGGAAGATTGCCTTTGAGCAGGGCCATTTTAAAAGTCCGTTTGCATTCAATAATTCCTGTATTCAATTAATAAAGATAATCATATGCCTAACTACGTACCCTCTTCCAATCGATACGACTCCATGACCTACCGCCGGTGCGGCCAGAGCGGGATTCGTCTGCCCGAGCTATCGCTCGGGCTCTGGCATAATTTTGGCGGGGACGCGCCGACAGATGCGCAACGAGAGATTATTTTCACGGCCTTCGATCTGGGCATCACTCATTTCGATCTGGCTAACAACTACGGTCCACCCCCGGGTTCCGCCGAAAGCAATTTTGGCAAGATCTTGAAGAAGGACCTAGCAGGATACCGTAACGAACTCATTATCTCCTCCAAGGCAGGCTACCGCATGTGGGACGGCCCTTACGGACGCAGTGGCTCTCGCAAGTACTTGCTGTCCAGTCTCGATGATAGCTTGCGTCGTCTTCAACTCGACTACGTGGACATCTTTTACTCCCATAATTTCGATCCGGAAACCCCGCTTGAAGAGACAATGGGCGCTCTTGATTCTGCCGTCCGTCAAGGGAAAGCTCTATACGCGGGAATCTCTTCCTATTCCGCACGCAAGACCCGCGAAGCCACGGCCATTCTAAAAGAAATGGGCACCCCCTGCCTTATTCACCAGCCCTCCTACTCCATGCTCAATCGCTGGATTGAGGGAGATGTCATCGAGGCAATCAAAGATACTGGCATGGGAGCTATCGTTTTCTCCCCGCTCGCGCAAGGACTACTAACGGACAAATACTTGAACGGCGTCCCCGAAGACTCAAGGGCAGCCAGCGGAGCGGCTTCTTTCAAAGAGGGTTTTCTGGAGGCCTCCAAACTCGAGAAAATTCGGGCTCTCGATGCCATTGCCCAAAAGCGGGGACAGAGTCTGTCACAAATGGCGATCGCTTGGACTTTGCGTAATCCCGTCATTACCTCAGCGCTGATCGGAGCGAGCAAACCCAGCCAGGTAAAGGAAAACGTGGCCGCCCTGCAAAACTTGGACTTTTCCGATGACGAGCTTGCCGCAATCGACGAACATGCGGTCGACAGCGGGATCAATATCTGGGCCGCTTCCAGCGAAGCGGGCTAAGCAGAACCAGATAGCAAACGGGTGATTCCATTCATTGAGGCTTTCATCTTATGACGAAAGCGGCTAATAGTTTGAAATAATGACACCCAGTACCCCAAGGATAGAGCGATATCCTCGCGTATTCATTTCAGTCGTGTGCGCTCTCGCCTGCATGTCGGCGTTGGCAGACATCAAACTACCAAAGATTCTCGATTCCGGCATGGTGCTCCAGCGCAATACGCAAGTAAATCTTTGGGGATGGGCGGACCCCGGCGAATCAGTAACCATAAATGGCGACTGGCTCAAACGAGGCTACAAGACTGTGGCAGATCGTTCTGGCAACTGGAAAGTATCGATACCAACTAGAGACGCCGGTTCGGCGCATTCCATTACCTTTTCCGGCAAGAACACGATCAAGCTGACAGACATTCTGTTCGGGGAAGTCTGGATCGGATCGGGCCAATCCAACATGGAAATGCCCTTGGCTGCGGTATCTAACGCCTACACCGGAATCAGCGATTCGGATACAGAAATCGCCGCCGCCAATTTCCCCGACATACGACTGTTCCAGGTAGGCAACTACAGCAGCAAGGAACCGCTGGAGGATGTCGAAGAAGGCATTGTGATGTATGGCGTACCCGTTTCCGATTGCACATGGAGACCCTGCACGCCGGAGACCATTCCTCATTTCTCATCCACCGCCTACTTTTTCGCCGCAGAGCTCCATCGGCAACTGGGTGTTCCCATTGGAATCATAGACGCTTCCTGGGGTGGAACATCAGCCGAGGCCTGGACCCCGCTATCCGGTTTAGAAAAATTGGATTATGAAAAAGAGGTCGAAGAAGCCATTCAACTTCCACTAGAGCCAGAAAAGAAAATTCCCACGCGACTCTACAACGGCATGATCCACCCACTGCGAAACTATAGCATAAAAGGAGTTGTCTGGTATCAGGGCGAGAGCAATCGACTGCGGCCGGAGAAATACCACGATCTGTTTTCCACGATGATAAGCGAATGGCGCTCAGCCTTTGGCCACAAATTCCCTTTCTACTTCGCCCAAATCGCGCCGTTCAACTACGGTGAGGCAAATGCCGCTTTTCTCCGAGAGGCCCAAGCCCAAACCGAGTCCGTACCTAGAACGGGAATGGTCGTCACGATGGACATCGGAAACGAAGAGGACATTCACCCAAAAAACAAGCGAGAGGTCAGCCGCCGCTTCGCATTGCTGGCACTCGCCAATGACTATGGGAAAGACATCGTGTCTTCCGGTCCTAAATTAAGAAAAAGCCGTTTCGATAAAACGCGATCGTACTTAACTTTTGAGTACGCTAAAGATGGCCTCATCACCCGTGACGGAAAGACTCCGGACTTTTTCGAGATCGCCGGTTCGGACAAAGTTTTTCATCCCGCGACTGCAACAATAGACGGCCATACGCTTTCAGTTTCGTCTCCTTCCGTGCAAAACCCCAAAGCGGTAAGATTCGCTTTCTCAAATCTCGCGTCCCCCAATCTCACGAACACTGCAGGCCTACCCGCCCAACCCTTTAGAACCGATGACTGGTAAATTCACAACTCACGATAGAGTAGATGGCACAAGAGCATCTGGGCAATTCATGGTAGCGGGCGATCTCCGAGCGCCCATCATATCGATTTTACGATGGGCGCTCGGAGATCGCCCGCTACCAAGTTCAGTATCGAAACCGACTTCGGAACACATAACCAAAAGGTATAGAGACGCGGAGACTGAATCCTCCCGATTTCCTTTCGCTTCGGTTTTCGCATCAAGTCTTTGCTTACTCCTGTCACTATGTTCCTTTTCGTTATCCGCCTCAACGAATCGCCCCAACATAATAGTTATCATGGTGGACGACATGGGCTTTGCGGGGCCAAGTATCGCTCCTTATGGAAATCCCCACTACGAGACCCCGGGGATGGACCGGTTGGCTAGAGAAGGTCTGCGTTTTTCCGATTTCCACTCTTCGGGAAATGTTTGCTCTCCAACCCGAGCGGGCCTCCTCACGGGGCGCTACCAGCAGCGGACCGGAATCGAAGCCGTCATACATCCCTATCCTGAACATCCCGAGAGCCAGAAAGGCCTGCGAGAAACGGAAGTCACCTTTGCCGAACTATTTCAAGAGGCGGGATACGCGACGGGAATGGTGGGGAAATGGCATCTCGGCTATCCCGAACGCAATCCAGAGTTTCATCCTCAAAACCATGGCTTTGACTATTTTCGAGGATACCACAGCGGCAACATTGACTACATCAACCACTGGGGGGATCACTACGAACACGATTGGTGGCACGGACGAACCGAGACTCCTGAAGAAGGCTATACCACTCATTTAATCAATCAGTACGCCCTTGAATTCATCGAAAAAAACCAGGAGCAACCCTTCTGCCTCTACATTGCCCACGAATCGCCTCACGCTCCCATCCAAGGCCCCAACGACCCCATCCAGCGCGGACCGGGAATGAAGGAACGCCAAACGCCTCTCGAAGAAGCGATGAAACAAATGATCCTGGAAATGGATACCGGCGCAGATCAAGTGCGAAATAAAATCGTCGAACTGGGTCTAGCGGAGAAGACCTTAATCCTTTTCTTCTCGGACAACGGAGACGCTTCGCAAACCGCTACAGGCAGCCCAAACTTGCGTGGACGCAAAGGCTCCGTCTACGAAGGTGGTCATAGAGTCCCCGCCATCGCCTGGTGGCCCGGCAGGATCGAGCCAAACCAGCAAACAGATGAACTCGCCATCACCTTGGATATCATGCCCACCATTCTCTCTATCGCAGGGATCGACCCTCCAGAAGACCGCCATCTCGATGGCCTCGACCTTTCCCCGGTTTTATTCGCCGGAAAATCGCTCCCTAAACGAACGCTCTACTGGGGCTCTCTATCCAACAATGGCAATCGTTCAGAAGCCGTTCGCGAGGGACCGTGGAAACTCATCGCTTTACACCCTAATGCCAACGAGGGCACTTACGAGAACGAGGTTCTCGAGCTTTATCGCCTCGATCGCGATCTCGGGGAAAAGAAAGACCTCTCTGCCAAAAACCGCAAACAGTTGTCCAAAATGAAAAAGCAGCTCGACGCTTGGCTCACAGATACTCAGGCAACAGCCACACCACAGCCAGGAAGCTGGACCGAAACAACGATAACGGGAAAAGAGGCGAGCGATGCCTTCAATCGATTCAGAGAAGCGCGTCAGGAATCCTATTCTAAAAATCAGTAGCACCCTCTATCTCCAAGATTCAAATACGGGGTAGTCTTCTATCGCCGCGGTCAGTTTTCCTCCTTTTGAACATTCAGGGCGAACCACCTAATTCAAGCCGGCCCAACATCCTTTTTATCTGCGCCGATGATCAGGCCACTTGGGCAATAGGAGCTTCTGGCAACGATCAAGCCATAACGCCCCAACTGGTTCGACTCGCATCCCCTCTTTGGTCCGCTAGCCCGGAGTAACAGAGTCAATTACCCGAAACACCCAGACTACTTCATATCTCGACTGATACCCAACATCGCTCGAAATGGCAGGAGTCGAAAAGCCTGGGACCTTGGATCCCAGGGGTCGCAGTCTCGGACCTTTACTGCAAAGGGACTCTCCGATTAACTGGGACAACGACCTAGACGCCTTCTAATTCAGCCACTCGGAATACGCCTCGCAATTCGTTGAAGAAATGCGGATGCTCCGCAACAGTCATTGGAAACTTGTTCGCTACCTTCGAGCGCCAGAACGCGACGAATTGTTTAATTTAGCCAGCAATCCCGAGGAATCGGTAAACGAGATAGAAAACCCTAAATACACAAACATTGTCTCCGACCTCCATGCTAAAATTGCTCGTCAAATGACCGTGACCACCGACCCCGCTTTAGCGCTTCTGAAAAACTGAATGCAGCACTCGAACGCGCCGACTCCACTTTGCCATTGAATCCTAACCATAACTCGATAAATCTCATAGCATAGTTTTACTTTCTTTAACCGAGGCAAGACCCACATGACCCGAAGTCTTCTCATATTACTAACCCTGCCGTTCACGTTTCTTTCATCGAAAGGACAAACAAGCAGCTCTCAAATCGCAGAAGTCGACCCAGCGGCACTCTACCAGCTCCACTGTGCGGCCTGTCATGGCAAAAACATGGAGGGAGCTCAATACTCACCCCTAATCAAGGAGAATTGGACTTATGGCATCGATCGTAAGCGTATGTACAATACGATTATGTACGGGATTACCGGTACCGATATGATCCCCTGGTCTAACGTCCTACGCGCAGAACAGATTAACGCCTTAACGGACTACATTATGGCCAGCCAAGACCGGCCTCCAGAGACGGGGAAACCCCTGCCCCAACAAATCGTGACGCAGGACTATGTTGTGAAGGTGGAATCGATCGTAACCGAAGGATTTGGAACGAACCCTTGGGCGATTGAGTTCGTGGACGAAAAAAGGGCCCTGCTTACGGAACGACGCGGCGGTCTGCGTTGGATGGTTAACGGCAAACTCGATCCCAAGCCGATTGAAGGCATCCCGGCAACGACTCAGTACGGCGACTCTGGCATGCTGGATTTAGCCCTCCACCCTGACTTCGAGAAAAACGGCTGGGTGTATATTGGCTATGTGCATCCGTTGGGTGACGGCTCCACAAAAGAGACTCCTGCCATGACCCGTATTATTCGCGGTCGGGTCAAGGGCCATCGCTGGGTTGACCAGGAAGTGGTTTTCCGGGTACCCGATGCGCTTCATTTCGCTCAGGGCACGCGCTGGGGCTGCCGCTTGTTCTTCGACAAGGACGATTATCTGTATTTCTCCATTGGGGACATAGGACGCAATGATGAAGTGCAACTGATCTCTAAACCTGGGGGCAAATTGTACCGGGTTTTTCCCGACGGGTCTATACCGCCGGATAATCCCTTCGTGGGTCAACCAAGAGCTATCGAAGCCATCTACACCATAGGCAACCGAAACCTGCAAGGAATTGACCAGCACCCCCTAACCGGACAACTCTGGGCAACCGAACATGGACCGATGGGTGGCGATGAGCTCAACATAATCAAAAAGGGCCGCAACTACGGATGGCCCATCATCAGCTATGGGCTCAACTACAATGGAACGAATGTCACAACCATGACGCGAATGAATGGACTCGAACAGCCTATAAAATACTGGACGCCATCCCCCGCTCTCTGTCCTCTCGAATTTTATACGGGTGAGCTTTTTCCGAAATGGAAGAATCAAGCCTTTATCGGAGCGCTTGCATTCGAGGAAATTAAGCGCCTCACGCTCGAGGAAAGTGAAGTGAAATCCGAAGAGGTCTTTTTCAAAGGTTTCGGACGGGTTCGGGATATCAAGACCGGCCCAGAAGGAGCATTGTACGTTGTATTGAACAACCCAGATGCCGTGGTTCGATTAACACCTCTAGCAGGTAATTAGCTCCTTCGCAATAAAGGTGACTAGAGTGGCAGAGGATTTCAAACCGTGCCTCTAAGCGTCCAAAACCGAAAGGATTGGTAACAAACCGGCGGTATCCCTTTCCTAAGTTTCGAATATGAGACCCCAACCCATTATTCCTGCAATTCTTGGCGTTTCACTTATTACCGCTTCGTTATCAGCCCAATCCCCTAAGGTAAACGAATCGGGGCACACTCTGACACTCTTTGCGGATACTCCAGACATCGTCACTCCCATTGGAATGGCGGTTGACAAGAATGATCAGGTATTCGTCATCGAGTCGCACACCCACAATCCGCCCAGCAGCTACGCAGGTCCCAAAGGGGACATCGTCAAAGTGTTTACTGATCAGAATGAGGATGGTGTTGCGGACTCCACTCGAGTTTTTGCCGAAGGCCTAAACCAGGCAATGAATCTCGCTTTCTCCCCAAATGGCACTCTATACGCTCTCTGCGCTAAGGCCCTTGTCGCCCTTCCCGATCGAGATCACGACGGCAAGTGCGACAGATTGGAAACTGTTTTGCGTCTGGAAACGGAATCGGGAAACGCTCATGGCAACTGGCTTGGACTCGACTTCGACTCGGAAGGCAAGGTCTACCTAGGGCGAGGCAACATCGGGAGCCACCACTACAGAGTAAAGGGAAAAGACGGAACCTTAGTCGAAGGATATGGTGACGGAGGCAACCTCATACGCGCCAACCCTGATGGAACGAAAGTGGAGGAATGGGCAACCGGCTTCTGGAATCCCATGGACCTCAAGTTCGACCATAAGAACAGGTTGATGCTTGTCGACAATGACCCCGACGGCCGTGGCCCCAATCGATTACTGGAGGTGGTACGTGGTGGCGATTATGGCTATAAATCCGTATTCGGCGGCTGGGGACGTCATCCTTTCCAAGGATGGGACGGGTCACTGCCCGGCACCCTTCCTTATATTTCCGGAACGGGAGAAGCCCCCTCCGGACTGATCGATGTTTCCAGCAAGTCTGCGGATAGTTACCTCGTGACGATCTGGAACGAGAACACGATTGAACGACACTCGATTAGCGACGGTAAAGTCTCCAAGTCAATTTTCATGTCAGGAGACAAGGACTTTCGCCCCGTGGCGCTCGCGGGAGACAGCAAAGGCAACTTGTATATAACGGACTGGATGCTCGTCGACTACCCGAACCACGGGAAAGGCCGCATTTGGAAGGTAACAGGCGTTCCCCTGCCTGAAACCACGCAAGACAAAGTTAAACCCAAGTCCCCCGCCCGAAGAACCATCGTGGAATTCCTCCAGTCAGACGACCCTTTCGAACGCCTTTGGGGGTGGACGTATCGGTTCGAAGCCTACACACCCGCACCAAAACGGATTCGAGGGTACTACGCCATGCCGATTCTTTGGCAAAACGATGTGATTGGCTGGGCCAATGCGCAAGTGATGGAGAACCATCTAGGGATCGAAATCGGTTACGAACGACGACCTCGTCACCTCCGTGCCTTCAAGTCCGCTTTAGAACAAGAAGTGAGCAGCCTTGCCTCTTTCCTCCACCTGAAGCCCGATGCATGGAAAATAACCAAGCATCCATATTCAAAGTGAAGCATCCCGGGGTGCACCCAAAGGTATTTTTAGGTAGCGGGCGATCTCCGAGCGCCCACCCAATAATTACGACAATGGGCGCTCGGAGATCGCCCGTTACCAAAGTCAGCTGCGAAGCCACCGACACGTCGGGGTCAGCGACAACAGTCTTCGCCTTTCAGGCTACGCCCGTCATGAGCTCCGAGGTATTTACCCGAAGGGAATAAACCTTATACTCGTGCCTAATAAATACACCGCCCAGACATTGGCGGTATGACCAAAAGCAATTCCTACAATCAATCGAGCTTCAAACCGCCAAGGATTTTAGGATAGATTTCGAAACGCGTATTCCTTTTTTGAGGACATCAATATTCATGCTCTCGTTCGGAGCGTGCAGATTGTCTTCGGGAAGAAAGAGCCCTATCATGACACTGTCGAGTCCAAGCGTCGTCTTGATATCTGCGATAATCGGGATGCTTCCTCCTTCTCGCAGGAACAGCGCAGGCTTAGGAAACTCCTCCGCAATCGCCACTTTGGTGGCTTCGAATGCTTTTGTAAGGAGCGCGGGAGCATTGTCTGGCGAATTTGGTTTTCCAGGGGGGACGACCAAGTATGGAGCCCCTTGATGACCCATATCTACCTTAGCTACAATCCCCTCAGGAGCCCGGTCCAAAATTGCCTGCCTGACCAGATCCCCCACTCTCTTTGGATCCTGGTTTCCTACGAGGCGACAAGAAATTTTGGTCATGGATTTGGAAGGTACAATAGTTTTGCTCCCCTCTCCTTGGTAGCCACCACCGATCCCATTGAACTCGAGTGTAGGTAAATAGCGGACTGACTCCTGGGCGGTGTAGCCAGAAAGCGAATGCAAGGCCCCTACGCCCAAAAATTGCTTGTAAGCCTCTTCATCACTGCCCAATTGAGCGAGCTCTTCCCGTTCCCATTCCTCAACTTCCGTAACTCCATCATAGAATCCAGGTACCGTGACTCGATTGTCGCTGCCATGCAAGGAAGCGCAAACTTCGCAAAGCGCCTGAATCGGATTATAGACGGCTCCTCCGTGCAATCCCGAATGAAGATCGCTATTAGGACCCGTAAATTCAACATCCATGACCACAATGCCTCTTAGGCCTACCGTTACCACGAGCTGGTCCGCACTGGGACTTAAGGTGTCTGACAGAAGCACAAGGTCCGCCTGTGACAGTTCCCCCTTTCGGGATTCGAGAAAGGGCAGCAAACTGGGACTGCCTATTTCCTCTTCACCCTCAAACAGAAAGGTGATTCTCAACGGCAGATTGGGATTTTCCTCCAGCAGCTCGGCCACCGCTGCGACATGGGCCATTTGCGGTCCTTTGTTATCGGCCGCTCCACGAGCGTAAATCCTTCCGTCACGCTCCACTGGTTCAAAAGGGTCCGACTTCCACAACTCGACGGGATCCGCAGGTTGAACGTCGTAGTGCCCGTAGATTAGAATGTGGGGCCAGCCAGGGTCTCCCTCTCTCTTGGCCAATACTATCGGATGCAGGTCCGTATCCACGACTTCGACACTGAGTCCCATGTCCGAAAACAGACCGGTCAGAAAGTTCTGGGAAGCAGCCATACCCTCCTTGAATTGCGAATCCGTTGAAACACTTGCGCACCGCAAATGCTCTTTGAGTTTTTCGATAGGGTCGAACATGCGAGCACCCAAAACTACCCAATCCCGTTTGGCAATTTAGGAATTGGAGGAGAGATAGATTTCACTGGAATCGATCAACCCCGATTGAATCCCAGGTTTTTCATCGAAGGACGAAGGTGGAAACTCTCAACAGTGCGAAACAAAACCCGAGATCGCCCGCCACGTTGCTTAGAACTTCGTGAAGGAAGCCCCAGTTGCTACCAATGCCAGTCCGAGTTGATTCGCTCGGTCCACTAATTCTCTTTCTTGCGAGCTAGCAGTTCCTGGATGAACGACGACCGTGGCCCCAAGCTCTTTCGCTTCGGACAAGAGGTCTGCATCTTCGATATCTTCGTCAAACACCAAGATAGAGCCCCTTAGCGATTTTTCGTCTTCACATAACCGCTGCCGAAATCTCCGTTGATGCGAAAGTCCGGAGGCCTGGGCGATGATCCGCTCACCTTTTACGGCTACGCAAGCGGTTGATCTTAAATGCCTCGAGATCTTAACCCCGAAAATCATGCTTTCCCAATCGGTTACCAGAGGCTGGTTGGCGCTCGGCATTCTCCATGAAAAGGGATTCACCGCTGAACGATTTCGGTCTTGAATCAAAACACCTCCGACAACTGACCTCAATTCTTGTAGCGCCTCGTATCCGAGGCCTTCGCGTGACTCGAGCAATCTGATTCCCTCGAGCATTTCTCTATTAATAAAAGACGGCGCAACGAAAGTCGCGAATCGAACGGAATCAATCTTGGCAACATCTGCTCCCTCCAGTGATGCGTTTACCGCTAATGTCGCACCGACTAAATCCGCTTCAGTCGCCTCGATCGCACACTCAATTGCGGTTCCCAAGTCATCCGAACTGGCCGCTGACAACAGTTCACCCCGTTGCGTAATAAGCGCTGTCGTCTTCTCAAACTCGCCAATCGCATAGGCGGCCAGCGAACTGTCCACCACTGCCCGATAGTCAACTTCGGGACCAGCTACCGTTTCGAAATGAGTGGCATACGATCCATAAAGGCCCGCTTTCTGGCGAGGGGTCTCGCCACCGGGAAGCGAATGCGATCGCTTCCAGGAGAAGGTAACCGTCCTCGGCAAGCCGCTAAGCGCGTCGAGATCGGGGACCTCGCCCCCCTGGGCTTCGAGATACTGGGCTACCGAGGCATCGAACTGAGATACCGCGTGCAATGCGTTGCAAGCGTGCTCCATCCGAAACGCAGCAGGAAAATTTCCATCGTCTTCTTCCAAATACCTTGCCGCTAAAGCATAAAGATTCGGATTTCCAAGGACAGTAGTCGCATGAGGCTTTTGGGCAGCCGAACGAATGAGGTCGGCAATCTCATGATCAAACGCTTGCAGGGCGGTCTTCCAAGAAAGGAAATCCCTGCCCACTTTTGCAGGATCAAAGTAGTTGGCGACCAGCAGCGACACTTCGCCATTCTCCAGCCTTTCTCGGGCTTGTTTAAAATCGACTGGTTCGCAGTGATTCAACCCTTCCGGCATGACAGACGACACTTTGAGCAACTGGTACCCATGCAGGTCCCCCAGCTTTCGGGAGAATGAATCCAGCCCGGAAGTATCGCGTGTCGCCAAAAGCGCAATTTTGCCCATGTCAAAAATACCGCCCTAGTTCGAATGGCATTCAATCATATTCGTAGCTGCGGCTCTACCTCGCCTGCGAGAATTCTCTCTTTTCTATTTGGATTGCCCCGACCACGGCGCGATATGATACTGGGTTAAATCTATGGCCTTTCATCCGTCAGAACCGCTCACAATGGGAGACCGCGAATTCAGTTCACGACTGCTCGTTGGCACCGGCTATTTTAGCGGTAACGAGTCGACGACAGCAGCCATACTTCAAGAGGAAGACTCGCTGGAAATCGTACAGATCGTCGCCGGCGGCTAATACTACATGAGTCAACAATCGCTAGCCCTGGACGGGCTCAAAGTGACCCTGGACAAGCTGGAATACCACTATGGCAGTTTTGGCACTCCCGATGAAACACCTCATATTTTCGTCTACTATCTAACCATTTCGAACCATTCGGATCGGAGGGTGAAGCTGCTCGGCCGAAAGTGGATTATTTACAAACCCAACGGGGAGAAGATGGTCATCGAGGGTGACAAGATCGTCGGCAAAGAACCCGATCTCGTTCCGGGCGAAACGTTCTCCTACAACAGTTTTCACGTCTCGGCAACCGACGCCTCAGCGATGGGAAGTTTCCACGGGGTGGACGGCGATGGAATGCGGGTACATGTACAGATTCCCCGGTTTTCTATGCGAATTCCGGAGCAATCGAGCTAATACCCCCTACGAATACAAATGAATAGAGGGTGGAGCCTGCCTTGAAACCAATGGAATCCGGCTAGCACCCTTTGAGCATTCATTTTGCAAGATCGTATAAGTACCCATCCCTTAGCAGCTTGACCCGAGCCTTTCAAACCGTAACAACTCTAATCACTATCTAGATACCTTTCAAAAGGACTGACCATATGGGACAACAACACAGAAAAAAAACGAAGCAAAAAAGGCGTAAAGCCTACCTATCTCGCAAAAGCGAGCGGGAGCAGAAAGCTGCGAAAAAAAACAAGTAGGAGAAAACTCCCCATCTCGCTGAACGTTTGCCATGAGTCTTCTCGGACTTGAGGACCGCCAGTGGATTTTCCTAGCGACTGTTGTTTTTGTCGTTACCGCAGCGCTTGGGACGTATACTGCACTTAAGTTGCATCGAAAAGCGAGGCGACCCTACACTCTCGTGCTCGTTAGCTTCGGCTGGATCCTTCAGACGATCGGCCTCTACGCACGCGGTCTCGAATATGGGGGCTGCCCACTTTCGAATCAATTCGAGCTGGTCCAGTTCATGGTATGGTCCGCAATCGCTCTGTACATTTTTGTCGGACCCGCTTTCCGCGTCAGTTTTCTGGGAATGTTTACATCCACCTTCGCAAGTGTTTTCTCTATTCTTTCACTCACAATCCAATCTTGGGACAGCCCATCACGAACACCGATTTTTGGAGATTCCCCCTGGATTGAGACCCACGCCGCCCTCGCCCTCTTCAGTTATGGAGTATTTGGAATTCTGGCGCTTACATCCGTCATGTACCTGCTGCAAAGCAGGAGCTTGAAGCAAAAGAATATGGGGGGGCTGTTCCCGTACATGCCTTCGATTTTCGAGCTAACCCAGATTAACTTCCGCTTGCTCACCATCGGCTTCCTGATTCTTTCCGCATCCCTTGCAATCGGAGCCGTCTACTGGTCCCACGAAATCGATTCCGTGGATCTCCCCAAGCTAGGCACTACCATCGTCGTCTGGTTCGCATACGGAGTCCTTCTCCTTTTGAGATTCCGCCAGACACTCTCCTACAAGCAGTATTCCTGGGCTTGCATCTCCGTATTTGCCGCAGCCCTTTTGTCGCTTGAGGCAGTTGATCAACCCAAAGCAAAGGAGTCGCTCCTTCCAGACAGTGCGCCACCTGCTCGATCTCCATGAGTACGCATCACGGTGAACTATTGCTAATAACCATCAACCACGAAACTGTATCCTTAGAGGAACGGGAGCGGTACTCTTTGGACGATGAGCAAATCAAAGTGCTTTACGAAGCATTGCACCGTTCACCTGTAATCGAAGAATCTCTGATCCTTAATACATGCAACCGATTCGAGCTGTATTCAAAAACAAGCGACCCAAAAAGCGGAGAAGCCATCGCATTTGAAACCTTGGGCTCGTTTTACAACATAAAACGCGAGGAGGTCGAATCCCATGCGAGAATTCGGTTTGGGCAGGAAGCGATAAAACACCTAATCGAAGTTTCCGCCGGACTCCGGTCGCAAATCACCGGAGAAGCTGAGATATTCGGACAAGTTAAGGAAGCCTATGCCACCTGCCAGCAGCTTGGGTACTCCGGACGATTGATTAATCGCATGGTCCAGAAAGGATTCCAGGCCGCGAAGCTGATTCGCCACTCTACTCCAATCGGCGAGGGGCAAATTAATATTTCCAATGTGGCAGTCGATCTTTCTCTGAAGATATTCGGATCGCTCAAGAACACCTCGGCACTGGTCATCGGAACTGGCGAAATCGGGGGAAAGACTGCGAAAGCATTGAAAAGCCGAGGAGCCAGTAAGTTCGGCGTCGCTAGTCACCATTCAGAACGGGCCAATGAAATCGCGGACGAATGGGGAGGAAATCCGCATACATTAGCCGAACTGGAAACCTATCTAAACGATTACGACATCATTATTTCCTCTACCGAAACAGATTCCCCCTTACTGGACGCGAGATCCCTCGAAAAGCACATGGACGCACGAAAGAACCGGCCCCTTTTTCTCATAGACCTGGGACTCCCGAGGAATATGGACGCCTCCTGCCAAGAAATTGAAAACGTGTACCTCTACAACCTCGACGATCTCGCAAAAATCGCAGAAGACAATTTAAGCGAGAGAAGGGCGGCCATTAAGCACAGCGAAGAAATTGCTGCTCAGAAATCTGCTTCCATCTGGCAAACGCTTGAAAGCAGAGGTCTCGTCAATTTCCAATAATGCGGCTTCCTTCGCTAAGGAAGATCCCCTTCATGTTCATCTCGAGAGCCTGACGATTCGGAGAATTCTTAAGTGCGTCCCCTTTGCTGATCTTTCCTTCCTTCACCAGTCGGAACAGATCCTTATTGAAGGAACGAGATCCTGTTTCAGGAGAGACATCCAAAAGCGCCTGGATTTTATCAAACTTGCCCTCCTTGATCGTGCTGCGAACTACCGAGTCCGCCACCATGATTTCTTGCACGGGAACGCGGCTGTCCTCTTCAAGCGAGGGAAGTAGTTTCTGCACAATTACACCTCGGAGCGACTCGGAAAGCTTGCGACGAACAAGTTCGTGCTTTTCCGGTGGAAAATATTCGAAAAGTCTAAGAATAGCCTACTGCGCGCTTGCCGCGTGAAGCGTAGTGAAAACAAGGTGACCTGTCTCCGCAGCAGACATAGCGGTATCGAACGTATCCGCGTCACGCATCTCCCCGATAAGAATAATGTCCGGATTTTGACGCAGTACCGCGCGAAGGGCCTTTTTGAAGTTGGGCATATCAATGCCAATCTCTCTTTGATTGAATACGCTTTGATGGTCGATGAAGTTGTACTCAATTGGGTCTTCCAGAGTGACCACATGCTTTTCCGCCGTGTGGTTCAAATGATTTAGAAGACAAGCCATCGTGGTGCTCTTTCCCGATCCAGTAGCGCCACAGAGTAGAACGATCCCATCCTTCGCTTCAATGAATTGGGTAAGTGTCTTCTTGTCTAGATTCAGTTCCTCAAAATTCGGAATCTTGCTCTTAATATGGCGGAACACCATGGAAACGGAACCACGCTGCAAAAAGGCGTTCACACGGAAACGACCCGCTTGCTCGAGGAAGTACGCGAAATCGACCTGTCCTTCCATTTCCCAAACCTCACGAAAGTTGGAGGGCAAGCTCTCCTCCACAAATGCGAGGGCGTCTTCCCCATCGATGGGAGGCATGTCAACTTCTTCTAGTCCCCCATTTATTCGCAACAAACCTGGTTTGTCAGACTTTATGACTATGTCACTCGCTCCATTTTGCACGGCGAGCAGCAGCAGTTCATCGAAAATTTCTACGGACATCGTTTTGTTTTTACTGAGTTTTGATAATTCTAGCCTTTGTAGGCCTAAATAGTTGACCGGGTATATAAATCGTCTTGGAACTCGAAACCTTCAATCTACACTGCGACGAAAAATGACTGATACACGATTCACAGGATCCATCACTGCGATGGCCACTCCGTTCAATGACGATGGCACGCTCGCAATCGAAGATCTGCAAAAGTTTGTAGAACGGCAAATTTCAGGCGGCATCCAAGGATTGCTACCTATGGGAACCACCGGTGAGTCCCCCACCCTAAATCATGAAGAGCATGGTGAGGTGGTTGAAATCGTAGTAGAATCCGCCAAAGGCCGCCTACCCATTATCGCAGGTTCGGGCTCCAACTCCACTCGGGAAGCGATCTCGTTAACAAAGCATGCGGACATTGCAGGCGCGGATGGCACACTTCACGTAACCGGCTACTACAACAAGCCCACCCAGGAAGGAATCTTTCAGCACTTCTCAGCGATCGCCCAAGAAACGGACAAGCCGATTATTCTCTACTCGATTCCGGGTCGTTGCATCGTTGATATTTCAATCGCGACTGTGGAAAGGCTTGTGTCAAAGCATCCGAACATTCGCCACATCAAGGAGTCCGGGGGAGAAGTAAGCAGAGTCGATGAGCTCAAATCCGCGCTAGGGGATGACATCACAGTTCTCAGTGGCGATGATGGACTTACCCTTTCGTTTATAGCATCGGGAGCTGAAGGAGTTATTTCGGTGGCGTCCAATATTCTCCCCGCAGAAGTGAATGAGCTTGTCGCTACCGCATTGAGCGGCGACCTGAAAGGGGCATCGGCAATTCATCGTAACCTGTATCCATTATTCAGAGATCTTTTTATCGAGCCGAGCCCAGTGCCTGTGAAGATTTGCCTTAAAGAGCTTGGAATCTTTTCCACTGATCGCGTTCGTCTGCCACTTTGCAGCTCGAGCCCAGAAAACCGGCAAACAATATTGGAAAGCCTTTCAACCGTACTCGCTAGTGCAAAGGCTAGCCAAATCGCTTAGAATATGAAAATTTGCATCAACGGATACAAAGGTCGGATGGGCGCCGCGATTGCTGAGGAAGCCGCGAGTTCAGGCCACACAATTTCAGGGAAGGTGGATATAGGGGACGATCTTAGAGCAGCCCTTAGCGACTCCGATGTCGTGATCGACTTTTCCTTTCATAACGTCACCCAAAGCGTTTTCGAAGCGGCTGCGGAGTTGGGCAAGGCCGTGATTTGCGGAACGACGGGTCACACCCAGGAACAGCGTGCGAAATTGCTTAAAATCGCCCAAGCTATGCCCACTGTCTGGGCAGGAAACTATTCGATTGGAGTCAACCTGCTCTGCTACCTGACGGAAAAGGCCGCGGAAATTCTGCCTCTATCCTATAACGCGGAGATCACCGAGATGCATCACCGCATGAAAAAGGACGCTCCCAGTGGAACGGCCCTCATGCTAGCCGAATCCGTACTGGGGCCACGCAACCTCAGCTACGACGATCTTAAACACGGCCGCGAAGGCATTCCCGGAGAGCGCGGGGAACGAGAGGTTGGCATGCACTCACTTCGAGGCGGCGATGTGGTAGGCGATCACAGCGTTATTTTCGCGGATATCGGAGAGAGAATCGAACTCACTCACAGGGCATCCAGTCGCGCAATTTTTGCTCGTGGCGCCATTAGAGCCGCTGAGTGGGCATTCGGTAAAGATGCCGGCGTATACTCTATCCGAGATGTTCTCGGACTAAAATAGGCATGATTGTCCTCATTGAAGGCAAACTGCTCAAAGCAACACCTCTTTCAGCGATTATCTCTGCGGGAGGAATTGGATACGCAGTCAATATTCCCGTTACTACCGCTGAGAAGCTCCCTCAGAACGGTGAGATCGTAATCCTCCACACGCACGCAGTTTACCGCGAGGACTCGCAAGCGCTCTACGGATTCTGGGAGGAAAATGACCGCGACTTTTTCGCCCTTGTGATCGAGAAAGTTTCCGGTGTCGGACCCAAAGTGGCAATCAGTCTAATGAGCAAGCTTCCCCTCGGAAATCTCATTTCTGCCATCTCCAGCGAAGACGCAAATCTCCTCGCAAAAACGCCAGGGATTGGAAAAAAGACCGCTGAGAGGATTATCATAGAGCTTAAGGACAAGCTCACTATCTTCGCTTCAACGAGCCAATCAAAAGACGTAACCCTGGACAGCCAGTCTGTATCCGCCGCATCAGAGGAATCATCCAAACTCGAAGATGCCGCCCTTGCCCTTCAAGCGCTTGGCTATAAGCAAATCGATGCTAAAAAAGCGATTTCCAAAGTAGCTGAGAAACTCGGCCCCAACGTCAGTACCGAAGCCATGATAAAAGCCGCGCTGGGCTAGCATCGGCGGATGAACTAACGGGCCTAGACGCTCCCTACTTCAGATTTGAACGGCTATCTCGAGCGGTCGTTATTTCAAAACTAGTCCCCGAAGAAAAGGCCGCCTTAGAAAGGCTCAGAGGAACAGCGTTCCTTTCGTCGAAGGCATTAAAAGGGTCCTGAAGTTCTAACGCCCCCAGATCCAAGAGTTCTTCCGAAAAAAGATTCTCTGCATTCAATCCGTACTGATCCTTCGAAGGGTTTAAGACGAGTCGATCGTTCCAGTTCCCCATATCCTCACTCTTCAAATTGCCAAAGTTGGAAACTCCTACGTATTCGCTTCTTGGTTGCTCATTCACCTTGAAGAATCGCGGGGTCGCCACTTCGGACGAGGCAATTTCAGGAAAGAAAAGGGCGCTGCCTCCCGAAGGTCCACTTTGAACGATCGACGGCGGCGATGTCGGACTATTTAGCATGGGCAATAAATTTCTACCCGCCATTCCAAGGAGCGCGAATGCTGCCGCGAGTCCACCGACAGCGTAAGCAACCCGCTTAAAACTACGCTTGCTCCTTCTCGTCTCGAAGGAATCTCCCAAAAGAGAACACGCTTTATGTATGCGACAGTAGTCGAGAAACATCTTTTGACGCTCCGAATCCCTCCGAGTTTCCTCCATGAGATCAGATAGATCCCAAGAAGAGATTTCGTCGTCCAAATACTGGTTCAGCAACTCTGTGAAGCGCTCTTTATTCATAAAAGTTCATTTCCGAGACGATCACGCAAGCTTTCGCGAGCTCTGGCAATACGGCTTTTGACCGTGCCGATACTAATTCCAAGTTGGTTAGCAATCTCCTCGTATGAAAGGCTTTTGACGTTCCTGAGCACAAGAACCTCTCGATGCTTAACATTCAATAGCTCCATCGCAGCAGAAACACGTTCCTGAAATTCATTCGTGACTGCGATATCCTGGGGCGTCTCGATGTCAGCCTGGAAAATTTCCGCCAGCGTCGTGTCTGAGTCGCCTCCGACTGTCTGGTCGAAAGACACAGATTTATCCCGCTTTCTGCGAAACCAGTACCAGTACCGGTTTCGAGCCAAATTCGTCGCTATCTGATAGAGCCACGTCGAGAAACTAGAATCCCCTCGAAAGTTCTCCAACCCACGATGGGCTCTTATAAACGCGTCCTGCGTTACTTCTTCCGCATCCTGCGAATTTCTAAGCAGTTGCAGCACCATTGCGTAAATCCGATCCCAATACCGGCTTACCATCTCCTCGAAGGCAGCCTCGTCTCCATCCTTGAACCGTGCAACAAGCATTTTGTCCAAGGCTACTTCCTGAGCTTTAGTTGACATAGCAATTTGGCCTTTCTGACGTTTCTCTTTGATTAGAGTTCCCAACTTTCTCCTCCTATTCCCTTTTCCTGCGAACTGCTTTTTTTTTCGAGCGTTTCCCCTATTGAAATACGCTTAAATCCAAAGATGTTCACCCCTAAGACGCACCTTGCTGGCGCTTCATTCAATAACTCTACTCAATAATACGCGCAGAAATCACTTCCGGTTGCTAAAATCAGTCCCCCAAAGAACCCTTTCCCTCTCCAATACTAATCCAGAGGATGCTCGAGAATTAAATCCACTCAGGATTCGTACGGATCTTAAAACAAAAAAACCGCCTGATGGCGGTCTCAGTAAATTGGTGGGTCGACTGGGACTCGAACCCAGAACCAATTGCTTAAAAAGCCAATTGATCGCGTTTCTACCTGTTTCTGTTTTTTCTAATACCTATTCTTCAAAGACTTAGGTTAAATTATAGCGAATCGTGGAAACAAAGAGAAACAGCAGGAAAACCGCCATTTTTGCTCGAGATATAGGTATAGGTTAGAAAACAAGGGTTAAAGCTAATAAGGACAATATCACAACGGAGCTTCCTCTCTTCCATCAAATCTCTTAGTATCGGGCGTTTAATCGAGAAAATGTCTTTCCCTGTGATTGACTGACCAAGCACAGCTTCCACTCAGGCAGGGGGTCTCCCAAAACCTAAACGCCTTTGCACTTAGATCGCGTCGGGGATGCCTTCGCTTGAGCCTAGCATTCTCCTTCTGAAGCTCTTTGGCCTGCATGGCCTGGTCGACCTCCATCCTGCCGAACTCCTTCTTCCAGCGGTGGAAGGTTTGCTCGCTTATCTGCTGCTCGCGACAGACGTACATGATCGTCTTCCCGCTTCTATCAGCCTCCCGCAGAATGCAGATCTTCTGTTCTATCGGGTATCTTTTGCCTTTCATTGTACGGGTCCTTCCTATTCACCCAGACTAACAATTCAAGCGGCGCAGTTCTGGTGACCTTAAACATTGACGCCTAAAAAATTTGACAGCTGTACTACCACTGCTGTCATCTTATGTTGTAATAGCAGCGGTTAGTAGTCCTCCACTCGCCTTTCCGTAGAATTTACGACCGACTTCTTTTTCCAACATCGAAACTCTTGTGCCTTTTTATGCCCATGTTAAAACACCCTAGGTTTGTTCGGCCGGTTACGGGTTCGATACGGCCTTGACCAAAGACCAAAATACTACCATCTAGCCATCTAAAAAATTCAACGTAATTTTAATGCATGAACATTGAGCCTTCTTGGGTGCTAGGTGCATCGATTTCGATTTTGTTTTTAGATATATTTTTTGAAACAAAGTTCTTAACAGGAATCGCGACGCTGGGCGTTTCTTTTTATTTATGGACTCTACTCGATGTGTCTGCTGGGTGGAGTTTAGCTGTACTGGTTATCATTTGGGTTTTTGTTTCGATTGGATATTACCTGCTGTCTTATCGGTTACTCATTCCAATCATCGGCCGAATGCTTAGCCTCAGTGGATCTTTAAAAATCCACAAACCTGAGAGTGCTGAGATCAAAATCATAGAGGGCAAGACCTTTGCATACTGGAATGGAGATTTATGGCCGGTAGATGCAGAAAGCGCTGGGTGCTTCAACGAGGGTGATATTGTGCGTATTGTTTCTTCAAAGTACGGAAAAATTAAAATAAAAGACAATGATAACTATAATACCACAAAATCACTGTAGAATAATCGAGCGTTTTGGAAAACCAGTTCGGGTTCAAGAAGGAGGCTTAGCTGTAATAATCCCAATTATTGAAAAAGTAAAAAATCTGGGTTCGGCATGGGGGTTAGAAACTAATAAAGGCGGGAAATTCATCGAGCTTTCAGAGCAAATAACAGACACAAACCCTCGAGAATGCATAACGAGCGATAACGCCAAGGTTCATGTAGATGCAGTTTTAAATTGGAGGATAGTTGACCCTGTGAAGGCCGTATACGAGGTCGACCGATTACACCAATCAATTATCCAGGCTGTACTCAATGCGGTCAGAGCAGAGGTTGGTGCAAATACCTTGGATAATATTTTACAGACACGAACCGTTCTTAATGAAAAAATAAACGCTCGTTTGGTAGACACTTTCAACAAATGGGGTATTCTTCTGATAAGGGTTGAGATCCAGGAATTGAAGACGGACGAGGCGACAGGAGCCGCAATGCTTCAACAATTAGATGCCGAGCGTAAAAGCAGGGCTTTAGTTAGCGAGGCTGAGGGCCAATCCAAGGCGACTGTTGAAATAGCCAGAGCAGAACGTGATGCGGCAATACTACGAGCGGAGGGGGAATCGAAGGCCCTAGAAATAACGGGGATTGCTGACAAAGAGTACTTGGAAAAGCTCGCGTCTGTAGTAGGTGCTGAAAAAGCTAACGAGATCTTGTTAGCTCAAAAAGCAATCCAAGGTTATTCAGTAATAAGTAAAAATCCCGCGGATAAGGTTTTCATTCCTGCTAACTTTCAAACATTCATGGACATCAGTAAAAGTTAGGGGTTAACCATCCACAAAAACACTTTAGCTCGAACAATCTTCTCAAAACGCTCAACCAATTTGGTCAAGTCTGGGAGTATTACCTAAGTTTGGCGAGAGCATTTGGTGAAAAGACTGGAAGGCTAATACGAGAGCCAAATAGTTTTTTATTGCAATCCGTTTTTCAGACTGAATTTATTTTTTCATGAGTTCAGGACAAGGATCGGGCGGCAACGTACTTGCTGCATTATGTAGCTTTTTTATCCCAGGGTTGGGACAACTTCTGCAAGGCAGGTGGATAATGGCTATTTTCCAATTTGTTCTCGCTGCGGTCTTGTGGCTTGTCCTACTCGGCTGGCTGATACATCTGTGGTCGATCGTAAACGCGGCAACATTCAAGCCCTGACCGATTAGACTAGGTCACAGCTCCGCCATAACGCGCAACAGATTGGTGCCTTAGCGACGACGGTTTGGCCCGAGAAGCGATCTACCAATTCAGCGCATTGGTTTTGCCAAGACGTCCTGCCCCTGCGAATACTGGCCAGATTGCGCCTGCAATTACGCGTACTTACTGAACGCTTCGTTTCCCTGTAGCCATGTTAGGCCTGGCCAATGATAGCCTCTATGCGGGCAGGGGGCCTCCCAAAACCTAAACGCCCTTGCACCTAGATCGGGTCGGGGATGGCAGAAAAAATATCGGGAAATTTGGATTTTGTAAAAATCCCTGGTTCACGTTCTCCGCCTAATCAGTGATCTCATACACCTCTACTAGCACCTCACCCACTCCATCGTCGGCCGAGCTGACCTGTACTGTATAAACCCCTACATCGAGAGTTACAAGGGCTGCAGCACTACTTGTATCATCAGTCATGAATGGGCGGCCTTGGAAAGTCTCGGTTGGCTCTAGCGGGAACGCTCCAGCCGAACTCATCGCAGATACGATCCCCGCAACCTTGTCATTGTCAGCTTTCCAGTCGTCGACCTCAGCAACTAGATCCGGCGGGTTCCCGTCCCATCTTGCCTTGTAAATGCTCATTGTTGGATTTGGAAGAGGCGATCCAACGCCCAAATCCGCGAGCTTCGGCCCAACTGCGCGAATAAGCATCTTTTTCTGTTCGCCGAGAACTACGAAGCCTGGAGTGACTATCTCGTTCTCTCCAAGGGCTACGCGAGCGGATACATTGACAATAGTGCGGGCAGCTTCAGCAGCAGCACTCATCTGGGCCATTGTCGCTAGCTCGTAGGTCTCAGGCGACGCAGTAACATCCTGCTGGCCGAGTGTCCTAGCAGCGGCTTCAGCCGCACTCAAATCAGTCGCCGTGTAGAGACTGTAAGACGAAGGATCAGAGGTGACGTCGGATTGACCGGCAGTCCTAGCCGTCGCT
>Ga0181564_10000670_pt1 | contig 30230 bp, 42 predicted proteins | sample 011ome_24_FD_134512 | JGI IMG/M metagenome (GOLD analysis project Ga0181564, IMG submission 134512) | Coastal salt marsh microbial communities from the Groves Creek Marsh, Skidaway Island, Georgia - 011513CT metaG (megahit assembly) | ecosystem: Environmental > Aquatic > Marine > Intertidal... | reverse complement strand
GTAATACATACAATTATATGAGCACTTTACACACATTTGGTTGTTCCATCACACAAGGATTCGCACTGCCTGATGTGGTTCGACCTGCTCTGGATGATAAGGGTGTACCACTCTCAAATCAACAGATCATTGAGCAAGGCATTCATTGGACAGACATACATCTATATCAACCCAGCAAATTGGCATGGCCTCAACAGTTGGGCAATAGACTCCGTATGCCTGTGGTCAATCATGCTAGACGTGGTGCTTGTTTTCAACAGATTGCTAGACAGTGTACTGTGGCAATGGACACTATAAAGCCTGAGGATGTGGTGATTGTGATGTGGACTTATATGAGTAGATTATCACTACAATGGCCCGCTAGAACATCTGTGCCATTTTGTAATGTGGTGGATCCTTCATGGGGATGGCGCACAGTGATCCGAGGCATGAATGACCTGTTTGGATTGAGTCCCACCAATAACAGCACAGACAATCACGAACAACAGTTTCAGCAGTACATAGAACAAGCCACCAAACAAACATATCTAGATCCCATGGGTGTGTACAACAGATACTACAACAACATGGTGTTGGCTCAACTGTGTGATTCATCATTACGTGGTACAGGTGCTCGTGTGATACATCTATCAGTGGAACCAGAATCGCACATAAGACAGTTGGAAGAAGCACGTGATGATCTACACATCAGCATGAGTGAGGCATACACAGCCATACCCAATCCCAAAGAATGGTACAAATTAAAAGTGGATCATTCAGTGTGTGATGTCATACTGGATCCTTCAATACCACCTGCTGAGAATGATATGCATCCTTCCGAAACACATCACTCAAACTTTGCTGATGCTGTGTACAGAGGATATTTTGGAATGGATTGATCCATCAGAGGGTCGAACCAACAACGCCAACAGCACCAATAACACCAACAATAGATATGTGTAACGATTTGGCGCCATCCTGAGAACCTCCACAGTGTCATTGATCTGAATCATGTGAATATTTATTGCGATAAGTATGTGTATTATGTTCACACCAACTGACATTCAAGTGAATGCCACAGCACTGTTACAGTCAGTGAAAAACATTCAACTGGGACAGGACAGATATGATTCCATGCTGAAATTGGACATCAATCAACCCACTGATTCATTCTACTATGATGCTTGGCAATTGAAACCAGAATACCGCACTCCAGAATGGCTCCGACTGTTTGATCAATTGGGACCTGTGGGACAAGCCAAGATTGTGAGCATACCGCCAGGCACCAGTTATCATGCTCATTCAGACATTGAAGACAGATATCATATCACTCTGCAGAGTGACCACAGTTACTTGATTGATTTGGAACAGTGTGAGATGTATGCCACTCAAGTGGACAATCAGTGCTATCACATGGACACTGCCAGAATACACACAGCAGTAAATTTTGGATATCAAGATAGAATACAACTTGTGGTAAGGCAACTGTTGAACAGACCCCAATTGAATCATGTGAGTCATGTGCATATCAGACCACGTGTGCTGGATGAACCCTACAACCAACGACACCTATTTGACCAACACATCCTAACTTGGTTGAACACTGCCAACAAAAGACGGATACTGGACAATTTTGATCCCAAGGGAGAAGATGTTGAAATAGAATTTGATTTGGAAAGCAGTCATGTGAAAGAACTGCAACATCAAATCACACTGTGCGGTTTTGACATTCTGTGTGACATCACATAGAACTGGCCCACTAGATGTGTAAGTACCCAATTAAATTTTTTTTTGATTGGATTTTTTTGGTTGTGTACTATTTCTGGTCAGACTGCTGACGTAACTTATCGTATTTGTTGATTAGTTTTTGGAAATGAGCCATTGTGGGTTCATGCCAACTATCACCCTTTTTTGTGTTCTTACTCACAAATGGGTGCAACGATCCTGTTCTGTATGACAGTAATTCTTGAAATATTTCTTCGTATATTTTCTGCATTAATAAACTATATGGTATTTGATGTTCAAAGTCAATGCTTGACATTTACCAAAAAATCTGCTACAATATGGATAGTATTGACCACTTCAGACACGGTCAATGCCTTCCTTAGGCAACTCGAGTTGAGTTCTGCGGCAGTCATGCAACACTGTCGCAGGACACACACATTCATGTTTTCAGATTATACTAGATTATGCCCACGGTCTGCCAGCAACTAATCCACCTGAGTTTGGATTGTCAACCAGTGCACCTGTGTTGCTAGAAGCATTGTATCTTGTGGGCAGTTGTGTGGCGTCTGCTGTGACATCTGCATAACGTCCTGGCTCTAACACATTGCGAGCCGCTCTGTCGGCATTTGCTAGAGCAAGTTTTTGATCTTGTCTATCACGTTTTAATGCCAATGTTGAAATACCGTTTGCCGCCATATACTATTACTTATAATTTTTTCCAACCCAATGCTTGATAATTTTTTAAATTTTGTACAGCCACCGTTGAAGGGGAAGCAAACAATCCATTTCTCCATCTAAAATAAATGTCTGCTGTGGCATAATCATCTTTTGTAATTTTGTCATCTTTTGTTTTTGTTGTAAAATTAGCATGAAATAATATTCCTGATCCACCTTTACTATCAGTGATTGGTTTTGTGGTAGATAGAATATCTGGAATAATTTGAACTGACGGCACATAAGCAACTTCTTTTGGAGTCATATAAAAATAAGGTTTGTCACCCATCTGCAGAATCCTTCTTACATTTTCCTGCACTGATAAAAAATCTTCTAATATTTTTTCTAGTTTGACTGTTACTGATCGTTTGAACGGCATCATGTAAGGATCATCTTGTTTAGCGCCAAAGTCAATGTACCAATCTCCGAAACATCTATGGTGTGCAGGATTAGTTCCAGCCTCAGCCAATATCTGTTCTTCAGTCATGGTCAAAAGTTTTGATTTGCTCTGAGCCTTGCCTTGAATGTTAAATTTTCCACCGCCCATGTATTGAATAAAACTGTGTGGTCTTTTAGGCGTGTATGGTGATCTTGGACCATCTTGTTGTGCCATAGGTGTTTGTTCCGGTGGATTGTTATCACCCATTTGTGCTGGAGGCGTATCTGGTTTTAACAATGGTTGTTTCATTGCTTCTGCTATCACTGCCTTCATACAGGATTGTACCCACTGGTCATATTCAGGTTTAGCCTCGCCAGCCACTTTATCTCCTTTTTCCTGCGAAAAATTAAAATCAGCCATGCCCGGACTGGAAAGAGTTATTCCTCCTTCTGCCTTCACTGAAATGCCAACTTCATCGGAGCCATTAAAAAAGATATCTGACGCTCCTTCAGTTTGATTACCAATCACTAGATCATAAGTGTTTGGCAACGTGTACCCTGCGGCTACAATTTTTTGAACTTGTGGTTTGTACTGATTAATGTAATAAATTAAATTTTCTGGATCTTCTGTATAAAATGGAGTTGCTTTTGATAGTTCTTTTTTAAAACCACCCGCATTTCCAATTTTAGATTGATTAATATAATTTTCTAATTTTGTAAAATCTGTGTCTTTTGTCAATTCTTGTTTTAATACTTGAGGCATGGCAAGAAAACAACCTAATTCACTTAGGTATCTTTTTTGTGCTGATGCTTTGCCCACTTTTACTTCTCGTAAAGGTTTGAATTGTCTATAACGCATAGCAATATTTATCGTATGGATAAATATACATTTAGTATGCGATCCGGCAGTAAAACTAAAAAAACAATCAGACACACCCTAGACGGCGGCGATGCCTTTCAAGTTGTAGAACTAGTCAAGTTCATGGAAGATGCTTTAAAACACTCTAGACAACGTTATCAGATCAGAATAGAGATTGAAAGTTGGGATCATCGTGCTTGTAGAAATTTTGAGAAAGACATACTGGGTGAACCGCATTGGAAACCGTTAAATTTCCGATACAGTAAACCCAGTAGAAGTTTTTTGTTTACTAGAAAGTAACTACCAGTTATTTGTAGATTTTATAGATTTGTGTGCCAACACTTTGCCTTTGTTTGGGCCGTGTTTTACCACATATCCACTTGTACCGTTTGCATTTATGTCGACTTCGCTTCTAGAAGAGAACATTGCTTTGGCTTTTTTAAGCAAAGCACTCTGCTCAGAACGTTTTCTAAATAAATGAGTGAATCTGTCTATCATATCACCCTCCTTGTTAAAGTTAGGTGCGTTCCTTCGGTAATACCTACTTCCGGGCCTGATGCCTGAACGTATATGTATTTAGCATACGTGGTATGCGTTTAACACATAATGATTATTTTTCGTGTTCTAATCGTAATTTTTTGTTTTTGGGGATCCAATCCAGTGGAGGATCATCATAATCTTCTGGCCCAATCTTGTGCCACATGGTTTGAAACATATCTTCAGCATCATGACCTTCTTCCATGTCACCAAAATGTTCCATTATTTTTTCACACGCCTTCATACACTTTTCTTTGTTGTATTCTATTTTGCGTTGATAATCCCAATACTCAGGCATGTCTTTATACTGTGCTTCTGTAATCATATCATTATTTAATAGCATCGGGATCGCCATTATCTACTGTGTGTTTAACAAGATTGTTGGGTTTGTCTATTGGCAGTCCACCTCTATCAAACCATCTGCCGTCAGCAGTTTCATATACATGGCTGAAGAAGTTGTTACCGTCTATGCCTTTAACTGTGATTCGTTTCTTTTCAATTTTACCAGAATAGACTGTGCCGTCTTTGTTCACCAATCTATCTTTGCCAGTGATCCCACCGTACAGTCTATCTCTGTATAATTCTTTTCCGTTTTCGTCCCAATCATAAAAATTAGAAAAAGGCACCTGAGCATACAAGGATTGTGGTTCCTTATCGGTCTCTTTTTCTGTAATGGACTTTAATTTGTCTAATAATTGCTGTGTTTTTTCACTCATTTAATTCAGTATAACACATATAAATTTGATTGTCAAGCAGTAGAATTATAGTACCATTTAATAAATACATCAAACAAGGAGAACAGATGCCTAAAGAAAGAATATTTAAATTTATAGATAAAACTGCTCCAGAAGAAGAGCAAGTTAAAGAAATCACTGCTATGAGTTTCAAAAAAGCAGTTAAAAGTTTCCAAGGTGGAACCAAAGCAGAACAAGTTGAAGTAGAATGGACATCTAAAAAAGGTGAAGAATTCTGCATCACACAAAAGTTGCCAATAGGTAGAAAAATTAGACAAGCGGCAATTACAGAAAAGAAAAGAGCGGCTCTAAAAGCGGCTAGAGAAAGGATGAGTAGATAATGGCAAAACTGGCAAAAAATTATGTGGCTCATGAGCGTACACCTAAAAAAACAAGTCAAGCATCAAAAAAGAACAAATGTAAATTGAGTTCGATGAATAAGTCAAAGAAACGAAGTTTAAAATTTAAAGTAGGACAAGGTAGATAACAATGGGTGGCGTAAAAGCACGAGGTATCATAACAAATCACGGCACAAGGTATCACAACGAAAGAGAAATTATCCCTTGCAGATTTATTGGTTCAAATGGTGGCAAAGGCATCATGGTTGCTCAATATAAAGATACTAGAGATTTAGTTGTAGACGAAAAAGGCAATCCTATTGCTTGGTCTAGAGCATAATTCAAATGATAAAAATTGGCACCAGAGGTTCCCCTCTCGCCATTAGACAAGCAGACGGAGCCGCGTCAGGTTTAGTTCAACCTTACGAACTGATTCAAATAAAAAGTCAAGGTGATATAGATCAAACAACTCCTATTCATGAAATGGGTGGCAAACATATTTTTTGTTCTGCTATAGAAGACAAATTACTTTCAGGTGAAATAGATTGTGCTATACACAGTGCGAAAGATGTTGGTATAGAAATTGCTGACGGCACAGAAATATTAGGTTGTGTATGGGATCGCGGAGATAGACGCGATGTATTAATTGGTCCTTTCGAAAACTTTGATTCTATTCCTAGCGGATACAGAATAGGAACAAGTGCTCCGCGTAGAGCAAAAATGTTATCAGACCAAAGACCTGATTTACGTTTCTTACCTATTCGAGGAAATATTCAAACAAGAATAGATTTAATTTCTAAACAAGAAGTAGATGGAATCATAATGGCAAAGTGTGCTCTAGATAGATTAAACATTCAAGTTCAACACGCTGTGATGCCCGAAGAAGAATTATTGCCTGCGGCAGGACAAGGCAAAGTTGTTGTACAAATTAGAAGTGATAATATTAAAATGAAAGACATATGGAATCCTCAAATATTAGAATGGCCAACAATAGAATTAATTGCTGAACGTTATGTGTTAGAATTAGTAAATGGAAATTGTCAAACAGCAATAGGTGTTACCGCAGATGCTAGACCTGAAAAAGGAATGATGCAGATACGTTGTTCCTATCATGACGGAACTAAGGCACATCATATTCAAGAAATCGGCGAACTTGCCGAATGGAAAATGTTAGCACAAAAAGTTGTACATGGATTTATGCCACAATAAATGTTGGAATAGTAGCAGATAAAATTCACAAAAACTTATGTAAATAATAAAGAACAAAACAAAATGTTTTGTTTATTAAGGCAAACTAAAAAACACAAACAAGGGAGAAAAGGCTATGGAAAAAGTCAAACAAATAATCACATTCGTGATTACTTCAATTAAAAATTTTTTTACAAGGATATACAACAGATTAGAAAAATTTGTTGAAAAAGCCGTAAAAAGTTTTGAAAATTAATTGATTTAAATCAAACAGCAACCAGCCTTAAAATTCTAGCCAGGTATTAATTGTGTACTTCGGTCCAGATAAAGGCTGGTTGCCTCTATGTGTATGAGTATAGTTTCCAGGAAAAATTAACAGAGTTCCTGCTTCTGCTTTGAGTCTTCTAGGATAATATAAAAATTCTGTTTCACCACCATCTTCTACATCATTTAAAAATACTTGTATGACCATAAAACGTGTTGTGTCTGATCTACTACTTTGTTCCCAATGCCAAACATGATAACCTTCGCCTGGTGCAGTTCTTTGTATTTTCATTTCATACACCATCTGCGGTGCGCCTTCAGTTTGTAGAGATGAAAATTGATGTCTATAAATTCCGTTGTAACATGCCCAAAATGTATCTAAAAATTTATCTTGTACTCCAGGAACTCCAACAATGCTTAACAAGTTTTCACCTTGCGAATATAATCTAGATGTGTTAAAGTTTTGTGTGTCTTTTAAGTGTCTTGGTGCTCCAGATATTTCTTGAATGGATCTACCAAAACCCATCTTAGTCATTTCATCAAAATATTTGATTGCGTGGTCACACCACTCTTTGGTATATGCTTTTTTAAACACACCCACAAAGTCTTTTATTTCAACTTCCATTTCTGGATTGAAAGGAGGTTCATTACCATCCTGCCATTGTTTTAGATTGACTGTTTTGTTTTGAATTTCGTTTGACATACAATTAATTATGTCTATGTCAGGATTCACAAGCATACTTTGGCATATAGAATGCCCTGAATATTTGCCTTTTAAAGCGTCATACACGTCGTTGTACGGGCCATGATTACCTTTCATATATGTGTGTCTATCAGCACCAAAACCACACCTACAACACACAAATTCAGCAGTCTATAAATATTTTCACACATGAACTTTAACATATATCATAGGTATATCCAACTACCATTTACAATGAGCAAACCCAAATGTTTTGCCAAAAGTCTTGAGAATGATTTCATAACTTATGTCAACAATGACGAACTGCCAGACGAATTATTCAAATGGCTCGCACAATACAATTTAAAAATTTCGAATGTCATAGAAGGTTTTTATACCAAACCTAACGGCGGAGCAATTCCAATTCATAATGATACTGTTATTCCTCCAGGTCAACGAGATGCCTGTAAATTAAATTTTACCTGGGGTCCTGACACTAGCACCACAAGATGGTACAAGTTGAAAGAAGATAAAAAATATATCGAAGTGAATCATGATGAAACAGAAATAAACAAAAGTTTTGAACAAGCAGGCATTGAGCCTGATATAGATTGTTACAAGTGTTACAGTGCTGAAGAAAATGATATTGAATTAGTACATGAAGCAGTGATCAACAAACCCAGTCTAATGAACGTGGGACAATTACACAACACACACAATCCAGATCCTACACAAGATAGATGGACACTGTCATTGACTTTGTTGAAATTACCAGGAGATCATTTGAGTTTTGAAGAAGCATTGTTAAAATTCAAAGACAGTATTGAATATGAATAAAATTTTTACACTGCGTTGTCCTAAAGAAAACGACAGGCAATATTTTAGTTTAGAGAAACATCGGTATAAAAATAATCTTACTGTGATGATCAATGATGAAGTTGTGTTTGAAAATATAAATGATGCAGAAGAAAATTTACCTATAGTGATGAACGAACAAATATTATTTGATTCCAACAGTGTGAACACAGTTGATTTAATTTATAATATTTCTTTTGGCGATGTTAAAGAAAAAACTGATGTTAGTTTTGTATTTGACAGCAACAGTTCAATATGCACAACTTATTTCAATAGAAAAAATTTTGTAGAAGGCAGTGAAAAATTATCTAACGAATATCTTATAAAACTTAAAATTAACAATCAGACTCATGCATTTGACAAAACATTTCATGAAGGGGAAACAAAAAATATATCAGTGCAGACATATGTTGATATGGATCTACCCATCACGGTGAGTTTAGAATCAAAAAAACAATTTCTGGATTCTGACGACATCACATACGATCAATTGGAGTTTGAAATACAATAATTAAGAATATGAAATCATTGAAAGGACTTATACCAGGCGTACAACGATTAACCAATGTTGCGAAACCGCATTGGCAATATGGCTACCTTGAGGACGAAAACAAAGTGATTGATCCATTGTTACACTATGGCTGTTTCACATTGGGTTTTGATAGACACGATATATTGGATTATGTGTATGACAATATAAAAGTCAAACCAGAAATAGCAGAAAGCATAGTGAAGAATGAAGAACTGTATCTCAACGAACCCAGTTATCAATTGTCTGACACACTGTATCATATGACAGGATACAAAAGTATTTTTGCTCTTAGTGGTAGTGATGCCAACGAAGGTGCTGTGAAACTTGCCAGTGCTTATCAAAAACTGATTGGTCAAACACAACGCACAAAAATTGTGTGTTTTGAAAACAGTTATCATGGATCTACATTTTTGAATTACAACATGGGAGACAGTTTATTCAATGATCCTTTTTACACGCTCAAACCATATGACCAAGTGATTCGATTGAAAAGAGATTTCGATATCAATCAAACCGATTGGAGTCAAGTGATGTGTGTGATGTTGGAAACTTGTTCGTATGGACAACAGTTGAGACCCAACACACAAGAATTCTGGAACAAAATTAAACAGATACAACAGCAAGGAGTTGTTGTGATAGTGGACGATATTTTTATAGGTGGAGGCAAAACAGGCAGTTTTGTTGGATGGCAACAGACGCCAATCGAACCTGACATATTCACTATGGGCAAAGCAATCACAGGAGGATTTTTTCCTCTCAGTGTCACCATGTACAACAAAAAAATTGATCAAGTGTTGCCGGAAAATTTTGATTGGGAACATGGATTCACATACAATTACAGTTTGCCTGGTGTGTTGAGTTGTATTAAATATATTGACATACTGCATCAAGAACAGTTGATGTCACAACATGAACAAATTGTGGCAACAGCAAAATCAATGTTTGAAGAAGCAGGCTACAACATCATAGGACAGTTTGGCACACTGTTTGATTTGCTGAGGGAGGATGATCACAAATTTTTCATTGTGCCCATCAATGCCTCATATGAATATTTTGAAGTTTTAAGGAAACAGATCAAATGATTATAAAAGACAATTTTTTAACAGCAGAAGAATTCAGCAAAGTGAATCAAATGATTGAAGCAGATATCACTCAGCACAATGGACGTTTTGAAAGATATGATGATGAAATGGATCATCATGAAACAGATGATTGTAATCTGTTCTATCTCAACAAAGAAATAAAAGATTTCTTTTTTGGCTTGTTGGTTGAAAAAGGTTATTTTACAAAAGAACTGCTCACGGGACACGATCAAACACTGCGATACCACGAAATGAAATATCCTTATGTGAGTACTTGGCACAAGGACAGATTCCTTGATTGGGACAAAGATGAAATAGATTTCATGGGTGTGACATTTTTCCTAAATGAAACATGGGACTTTAAGGATGGAGGATTGTTCTTGTTCCGCAAAGATGGCGCAGACAGAGGAGAGTATGTTGAACCTCTCTGCAACAGAATCATAATCAACAACGAAGATCTCTATCATGCTGTGACCAAGATTGTGACACCTGATGTCAAAAGACGCAGTCTACAGGCTTTCATGCACGTGAAATATTTGAACATATGATATACACAGAATACGATCCGTTAGAGACAGTGATAGTGGGAGACACATACACTCCTGACCAAGTGAATAATCTGTTGGACAAGTACAATGATCACGCACCGTTCAATAAGATACTGGAAGAAACCAAACAGGATTTGGATCAGTTGGCTGACTTCTTAAAGCAAGGCAACATTGAAGTGATGAGACCAGATGTGTACAAATACTATGAGCCAATCACCATGCCACAGTTTGACATACAGGTTCCTATAGCACCTGTTGTGCCGAGAGATGCCATGCTGGTAATGGGCAACACTGTGATACAAACCTACACCAGTTACACAGATAGATACTTTGACTCTGTGAGTTATTACAAAATATTTGAACAGTTGTTTCAACAAGGTCATCGTTGGATCAGCCAACCAGCACCCATGTTGATGAACTTGAATAACAAAGATGATTGGTTTGTGAACGACAAAACCTACAAAGAAAAGTTGATGGACAGAGTGTTATGGCACACTGCCACAATGTACAAGGCAGGCGATGCCATCATTGTTAATCACGAAGGTCCAGGTTCACCCTCAGGTTTAGAATGGTGTAAAAGAGAGTTGAATGACTATAAATTTGTCAACAACACCGCCACACGTTGTAAAGGCTTTGGTCACATTGACCATGGCTTCATCATGATAGATGACGACACAGTGATACACGCAGGCATGGAATGGGTTCCAGAATGCTTACACAACAAACAATTGATAGATGTCAGCGACTGTTTGCCTGAATTAAAAATGGACAGATATGTACAAGATTACGCGGAAGCCAAAAATAAAATGGACATTGACTGGATAGACAAGTACTTGGAGAACTGGAGAGGTTACAGTCAAGAAGTATGTTTTGATCTTAACGTGTTGATCATAGATAGAAACAACATTGTGTTTGCTAGACACATACCCAAACTGTTTGCCAAACTGAAGTCCTTACACATAGACTGCCACGTTGTGCCACAAAGACACTATTTGTTTTGGGACGGTGGAATACATTGTAGCACACTAGACGTCAAACGTAAAGGCGCCAAAAGAAAAATCATAGATTAAAATTGCTTACCGATTTCGCTGTGCTTACCGCTACGCGGAGTTGAAATTTCTGCTTTACCGCTTCGCGGAATTTTTGCTGTCCGCCAGCCATTGCTGGAATGAAAGCAGTTCCACATCTTGACATTCCACATAGTCTGAATTATTATGATGTTTGATTTTGCCTCTACCCACAATAACATCTCCATCTTTGTGACTGAACGGTTTCTTAACTGTGATGTCTATGTATTCTCCAGGACCTATTCCTAGTGTGACAAATGTTACATACTTGCCATTTTTGCCTTTGAAAACTCTACCATTGGCAATAACTCCGGCAAACTGAACATAATCTAGATACTGTTGTTGTACATGACATTTAGGAATAAATCCTCTTCTCCACCAACCAGGTTCATTATCTATGCCCCAACGTTCTGCTTCTGTGTTGTACACCCAACGTCTGTATGAACCTTCACAATGTTTCAAACAAGCCTCCCAAAACTTTTTAGGATTGTGTGCTTTCTGATATGCCAGTGCCCAAATCAATCTGCCCAAGTTGACCGCATGGGCTCTACATAATCCAAAACCAGACAGTGTCATCAGTGTATTGATTGCTTCTTGTTTGCGTGGATGATTACCTAACTTATCTACAAATTCTATAATTTTTTCATCGTTCTTTTTAGCAAATGCTCTGCGATACATATCTGCTTCATACATATCTATACCTATAATCTCAGAAATAATTTCAATAGCATCATCTTCAAACACAATAGAATCTTGTACACCTTCTTTGGTCCAGTCATTGAACATGGATGCTTTTTGTCTACCTGTCATTGCTACCGGTCGTATCATTGCTGTTGCGAACACACAGTCATATACACTTTTAGGTTGTATTGCTCTAAACAATCTACGCATTGCTGGAGACTCTCCTTGTGTTACTCCTAGCACATCTCCTCTGCTCAATAAATTTGAAGTTGCTTCGTCTTCCATAGGATAGTCTGTTAAGTTCATATCAGGATCTATTTCTAACAGTTGACTCAATCCTCTATTAGCAAGTATGTCAACTTTCAAATGTTCTAAGTCTTCAACTTCATATTTGTCCAGCAGTATTTGATTGTCAGCAGAAATTAAACTTTTAGGTAACTGTCTATCAAACATTATGATTCCACCGCAGTGTTTAGATATACATCTTTTCTTGCCTAACAGTTTTTGTTCTATACGTTTTGCTTCAACAGGATCGATATCGTAATCTTCGTATTTGAATTTGCGTGGCAGTTTGCCTTTTGCACCTAAACGCTTTGCCGCTTCACGTTTTGCTGACTTGGGTTGATATTTTACATAGTTGGATATTCTTGCTGTTTTGCCAGGCCACTTTTTAAAGATGCGGTTCATAACTTCTGCTTGTTTGTGATGTTCAAAGTCTATGTCAACATCAGGTAAATCATCACGCAGTGGATTCATAAAACGTGCTACAGGTATGTTCCATTTAACTGGATCAACATCTGTGATACCTAACAGATAACACACAAGACTGGATCCTGCGGAACCTCTTGTCATGTGTTTTAGATCTGATGTGATGTCTATGATGTCACAAATTTTTAAGAAATATTCTGTGAATCTTTGTTTAAGAATTAATTCGAATTCTTCTGCAAGTCTTTGTTGGTACACTTCACCGTTGGGCATTTGCCTTTTAAAACGTTCAGTGAGCCTTTGTATGTTTTCTAAATCAGTCATTGTTTGCCTCTCTGCCTAAAACAATATTTATTATATCTGATTGTGCAGTGATTAGATTTTGGTAATATTGATTCCGTAGTATTTGCTAATAGTGTTCCAAGCAAAACCGGATATTAATTCGTCAGAGTTGAATTGTAAATTAGTTAAACAATTAAACAGATATTGTCTATTTTCTGGATAGTATAAATTATTAATCTTATCAATTGAATTCACACTGTAATCTTTTAGACAGCCTGGAACAAGACTGATTATAGGACATCCTTCTCGTAATGCTTCAGTCATTGCCATGGTGTGTAAACTAACCACACAGTATATATTTTCTAATGAATCACAGAATCCTCTTGAACCTCTTGCTTTCTTAGGCAGTTTCTTTCTTACTTTAATTGGTCTGTTTGTGTATTTTTTAATTTCTTGTGTAGTAGATTCTATCCATTGATCTACATTTTGTTTGATACCATATACTTCTAAACCGTTTTGACTAGGAGCAACAATATACACTTGTTCTCCCATTTGCCAAGGCTTAATGGTCATATTAAATTTTACAAAACGTTCATTTGTCCATTCACCTTTGATATCTGAAATTTGATTTTCGTTGAATGTAACTCTCCAGAAAACAGGTTTCCACCAATTACAATATCCTTTTTCAACATTCACATAATCGATATTTTTTTCTTGAAAAGATTCATGATACTTTTGAAATCCATCGTGTCCACCAACACCACCAAGTATTACTAAATCTCCTTGGTGAATATGTTCAACATCTGAAAATATTTCTAAACCAGAACTTATACTAATTGTGTTTGCCAACTGAGTACAAGTACGTCTGCTGGTTCCTAAATCTAAACCTTTTGGAATTACTATTCTTCTGTATTGTTTATTCATCGCCATCAAGGTTCTTTAAAAAGTCCCTCAACTTTGTTTGGTCAGTGTTGCCTGTTTCGATACGACCAACAGTGTCGCCTTTTGTTGGGTCTGGTGCTTTTAGTTCTTTTGGTTCTTCAGCATCGTTTTCAGTAACTGTTGATGTCTTTTTCAATGAATTGTATATTGTACTCTTACGTTTATCAAACTCTTGATATTCAGAATCTTCAGCAAGGTCTCTTATTCTCAAACTGTCCACATCAAATTCTAAATCAATCTTTTGACCAACTCCGCTAGATGATCTTGTTTTCATTAATTGTATTTGATATCTGCCACGTTCTCTCATTGCTCTACTTGTGAATATACCAAACACATTGTCAGCAGTTTGTATTTTACTTAACCCACCTGATATATGCGAGTGATCAAATTCTATTTCTTCAACAGCACCTCTGTTCAACTGTGATGCTGTTACAAAGATAACATTCAATTCCATTGACAAGTTTCTTAATTCTTCAGATACAAATTTATCTTTAACAAACAAATCACTTGGCGATACTTTTCTACTGATAGGCATCATAAGATCCAAATAGTCTACAAGTATCACATCTAGTTTTGTGCCTGTTTTTATTTCATATTCTTTGATATAACTTCTCAAATCGTTTGTATTTTTACCACTTGGCATATATTTTATTTGAAACTTACCTGCTTTTTTACCAAGCAATTTGACTTTCATTTCAACACCATCTAAATCTTTGAAAATTTCTCTAGCAGGCACATCTGTTAGCATTGAATCTAGTCTCATCGATACAAGTGCCTCACTTAATTCAAATGAAACATAAGCAACATTTAATCCATTGAGTACCCAATTACATCCTAAGTTAGCAAGGAATAAACTTTTACCAGCACCAGATCCACCAGCAAATATATTCAACTCACCTTTGTTAAAACCACCAAATAATTTTTTATCTAGTGTTGACCACCCTGTGCTGACTTGACCATTTTGATTTTTCAGTCCCATAAGTCTTGCTTTTGGATCATCAAAGTAATCTGTACCTATGTCTTTGTGTAGTCCTATTTGTACAGCCTTTTTGACCAACTCTTCTACTGGACCATATTCACCTTTTTCTAACATATCAGCAGATTTTAGTATTGCTCTTTCTAAACTTTTATGTCTTACAAAAGTTTCAAAATCATCTAACAACCAAGTAAAATGTTCTTCTGTTAAATTTTCTGCTTGTTTTAAATTAACGTTACAAGATTTGTTTACAATATCATATGTTGGCAATGAATTATATTCTGCCACATACTTGTTAACAAAGTCTGCTGTCTCTTGAAGTTTTCTATCAAACAATGAATGATCAAATATAGATTGGCAACGCACAAACGTTTCTGCGTCACCTAACATCATTTCGAGATACAGTTTTTGTATCTCATATCCATAATCTTTATTTTGTTTTACCATTGTCCTTATTATACCACATTTCGTTTGAATTGTCAATGTGCTTGTGATATTTGGCAAGCACAGCACCTATACAACTTCCCGGATCTCCAGGATTTTTTGGTACCCATATGTCATCCCAAACAGATTCTAATTTGCCTACTGCTGTTTTATTCAACGCACACCCACCTACCAAAATTATGTTTGATGTTTTAATATTCATTTGTATCCATGAACTGGCACACATTAACACTTGTTCAAAAATATGTTGTGTGGTTGCGGCAATGTCTGCCAAATCTTGTTCCGTGTTTAATTCAGGTCTCCACCAGTTGCAACCTCTATGTAAATTAATTCTTGTTTTGAAAGGCATTCTTGTATCAACTAATTCTTCCATAAACATTCTGTAATACTTTCTCCAATAACCTTTTTTAGCAAGTTGTTCAAATTTATGTTCTTCTGCGTTTGCTTTTAAACCAACCCTTTGTGTCATTGCTGAATAAAATAAACCTATGCTGTGTGGATAACTTTGTGTGTATTTCTTTTCTAATTTATTGCCATGTCCATGCCATATTGTAAAAGTTTCAAACTCTCCTATGCTGTCTAAAACAACAACTGCGGCATCTCTATATGGAGAAGTGTAGTATCCATATGCCGCATGACTTTCATGATGATTAACATATTCTATTGGCACATTGTGAATACCTGATTTACTTAAAAACTTTTTAATATTATTTTCTTTCCATTTCCAACCTTGACCTGCTATCAGTTGACGCACAGTTTTTTTGAAAGGTTTTTCATAAAAATATATTTTTGCAGGATAGGCCCATTTGGGATTTGATCTCACTTCTGCCATCAGTTTAGGACAAAGTGTAGGATCTCCAGGTATACCGCTGAAGTCTTTAGACATTCCTGCCCATTTTAATTTTAGATGATAATGATCTGTTAGTCCTGCTACTCTCCATTCCATGACTGCCAAACTGGCATCATGATTGTTACCTGTGATTCCCCATACTATCATTTTTCAATTACCCATGCTCGATGATAAAAATCATCAATGTTTTTTTGTATCAGTGCTACGGCTAAATCATTTGCTGTTATTTTTGACATAGGTCCGTATTCCTTCTTTGTTTTAGGATCCATTGTTTCTTTGTTGTTAGGATCCTTGTGAATTCCCTCTATCACGTAGTACATTCTACTTGTATATAAAAGGGTCTCTTTTTTGTAACTCTCTTATTTTCTTTCTGTATTTGATGTAAGACACCAATTTAGTGATAGGAGAGATTACAAATGATATTACTTTTTTTATGTAAACCATTTTTTCATCCTCAGTTTTGTTTTCAGTTGCGAATCTTCTGCGTTCTTTATAATTGTATACAAAGTGTGAAGTCTACCATATTTACACACAGCATCATTCACATCTCCAATATCCTGACTCCAGTCAGGCATACTCACACTCCAACCAGACTCCATAGCATCATAAACTAATTTTTGTCCTGCTTCATCTCTATCAGGAACCACAATCACGTGTTTACCTAGACTGTTTACGAGTGCTGTCTGTTGCTCTTTGACCTCACTACCCAACAATGCAACTCCATCTATAGCAATAGCATCGATTGGACCTTCAACAGCCACAACGTATTTTCTGTCATCGTCCTGTGCGTCTGTGTTAAAAACATATCCAGGTTGCTGTTCTGAAAGATATTTTACTTTGCTTTCAACAACTTTTCTTGCTGTATAGCCAACAATTTTTGATTGATATGTGAACGGAATAATCAATCTATCTCGGAAACCTGCTTCAGGACTCCAATAAAAATCATAGTCATCTAGTGTTAATTTTCTTTTAGCAATGTATTCCATTACAGAAAATAAATCTTTATCAACACCACCTGGTTCCAAATCTTTGTATGTTGCCCATTCATGTATTGGCTTTGCTTTAGGTGGTAATTCTTTCATTACAAATTTTGGCAATGTGACAATAGATTTAAAACCACTGTCATCCGTTTTGTGTTGTAAAACTTGTAATGCTAGTTTTGTTATTACATCATCTGGCACATTTAACCATCTCATAAATTTCTTCATCTTATAAGATAAGTTTCTTCCTAGTCTCCAACTTGTTTTGAATCCACAATTGAAACAATGAAAACTAACACTTTCATCTGCTTTGGATATCAGTCCGCCTCTTTGTCTTGTATCTGGTGTTGTGCCATTGTGCTCACAACAAGGAGCATTAAAAGCCAACCAACCGCTAGGAGTTTGTTTTCTTTTGGAAGGAAGATAAGTTTGTAAAACGTCAAGCACAATATTCATGCTTGTATTATAATTTAAAATAATGAAAAAGTCAATTAGTTTCGAACTAATATTTTGGTAACACTACCAGAACTTAATGTATGTTTGAATCTTAAATGACTGAACACGCCATTAAAATTTACATATTTGATTGTATCAGAGTCTGTGGCTGTAAAGGTATTGATATCTGACCAATAAGTTGCTCCGTTTATTTGATTATCAAGTGTGCCTTGTACCACAATGTCACCTACTGCTTCATCTAGATAGTAAGCCACAGTGTGTAATGCGGAGTTGCCATTTATTGTTGGTTCTGCTGTTACAGTTTCTGATAAAAATACACCAGAACTTGGATTGTCTTCTGTGAATGTTGAGATTGAATATGAATTTAAAGGTCCTGGAAATTCCTCTGTGCTAACATATACAATGCCTTTGTTTGTAAAATTTGTGCCGCTGTGTAGAATAGTTTTAGAAGCATCTGAATCTTTCGAAAGATATACAGTGTAGTGCATATACTGTGATTTAACATTAAGCAAATCATTTTCGCTTATAGTGACAGTGAAATGGCCCACTTTGCTTGGTGTGGATGTTTCTATCACTGTGCCGTCTTTTTCAACAATCAATCTGTTTGATTCGTCATACAATTGAAACTTTGGTGTATATGTGTTCAGTATTGACACAGGTTTTTGATCTGCATTAAGGACGTTGAATTGAATGACATTGTCTATTCCTCTGACTAAATTTAAATTTCTTTGATACACTGATCTATACTCCGTTATTTCTCCTGCCAGATTCGCGGTAAGAGTTACACTGTTATTTAATAAATATTTTGGCACAAGTTGCATAATCTTATGTATTTATTGAAATTAAAATGCTGTTAAACGACATAGAAAAGAACTTTCCGTTCATATCGGTCGTCGAATACGGTGGAAAAGAGTACGTTGGTGTGATAAACAACCAAGACAACTCTATCACCTCGATGTATGTATATGAAGACATTCATGTGAATGCTAGAGAAAAATTTATGGCTCTATGCCAAACGTGGTGGTGGGAAAGCAATAGAATGATTCCAATTGGCATCTTTCTAAGGAAAGAATTAGTAAAATTCAAGGACGTTTTAATGATGATGAATACCAAAGATGTCAGTGTAAAAATAGGTCCTGTAACAAGTTTGAACAATCTTGCTATGAAAAGAAGCAAGAGAAAATCAGTTCAATTAGTACGTAAGCCTAAGTAATTAATCAAATAAAAGTTTTGATAGACGCTTATTACCTTTTTTATCAAGGTAATTTTTGACTCTTTTTACTTTCCAATCTTCGTATGGAAAAACATATGTTGGGTGATCCGTTTTATCTTTGCCCCATCTAATTCTATTCCAAATTCTTTCGTGTCCATAATACAAAAACATTTTTGTTATTACTTCTATGCCTGCTATGGCTCCAGCCATGCTTACTGTTCCTGTGATCAACCAAGAAATTAGGAACGTATCGCTTGTTGCCAAGATACGCCATGATAATGTTTTTGCTAAACTTCTACGTGCTTTGCTTTTCATTTTTTAATTGCTCACAAATTAAATTCATATGAACAACTACTGCAACAGCATAAGACGTTGCGTGGGACTTCTTAAAAAAGTATTTGTCGTCAATTGGTTTTACCCAAACTTCCTGCATAATTTTATTCCAAGATTCATTTAACAAATACCTTTTGCTAGGTCTGATGATTGCCAACACTGCCGCTAGTTGTTCAATGCTTTTTGGTTTTAACTTTCTTAATATTTCTGAATGACCATTCAAATGAAACACTTTGTCACTGAAGTCTTTGGCTTCTAGTAACTCCCACATTGGTTGCTTGTTCATTAGTTGTTTAAGATGATTATCATCTTTAATATCCTTGTAGATGCTTACGTTCAAGCAGTCTATTTTAAAATAGTTTCTGTCTTCAGCAGTTTCATAATCTAAAGTGGACAAGTTTGTTGCTGGATCATGTGGAATCTCTGTGAAGTATACACCTGTATTATGCTTCTTGCCATTTTCTAATTTAGCAATTCTGTGCTTTAGTTTTTCTAACAAAACATTTCTATCAGCAAAATCTATATCTATATCAAACATCTAATTTTTTAACCCTTCTTGTGTGTCTACCTTTCAAAAATTTAGTTTCAAAAAATGCTTCTATCATATATTTTGCTGTTTCAAAATCTACGTAGTCAGCACCAATACATAATACATTCATATCGTTGTGTTGTCTAGCCTGTTCCACATCAAATACATCAAAACAAACTACCGCTCTTGCTCCTTTGAATCTATTTGCCTGGATTGCCATACCAAAACCGCTACCACAAAATAAAATCACTCTATCATCTTTTTCTAAGAACCTACAGGCTTTTTTGGCTATGTCGTTATAATCTGTTCTTTTATTTTCATAGATGCCAATATCATGAAAGGTTACAATATCTCCCATGCACTCGTCGATAGGGCATAGCCATTTGGATACTTGATCTTTTAATTCCATTCCTCTATGGTCAGCACCTATTGTCAAATCTATCATAACGTTAATTTACTGTGACCTCCACCAACTTCACCTTTCACCCAAACGTTAAATGATAATGTGTATCTGATATTGTTGGATTGATTTACGTTTACACTATGATTTAAAAAACTTGGAAACATTATCAAATCCCATTTCTCAGGAGATATACCTATCTTCGATTGATGATAAAGATAACTTCTTTTTTGCGTTATATCGAAATCATCTTTGTGATCCAATCTTACTGTGTCGGTACAAATGTTAGTGTGATTTTTATCTTTATGAAACACAATATCTGCTGTCTCTTTACAATCTGTCAAAAACAATACTCCTGATACTAAACTGTTACTATGATAATGTTCTTGTATAAAATGGTTTTGTTCATATCTATTACACCAACTTGTCGTCATCACAAATTTATGTTTTGGATGTATGTCCAAATATCCATGCATAAATTCACTAACTTGATTCATTATTTCAGTTTTTAATGGTAGCAAATTCTCTCTATCTAGTACATAATCATCTTTAGATATAAAAGAAACTTTGTGTGATCTTTCTTCATATTCTAATTTTGTTTTAATAAAGTCTTCACTCTCTTCATAAGGTCTTATTTTTGTTTTACACAGTGGTATACCAAATAGTGGCACAACATTGTTTTCTGTAATCATAATTTTGCCTCCTTTACAATTTCTTTGACCATTTCAATATCTGCTGGCAGTCTTTTAAATCTTAATGCCCAATGATTAGGATCCATGACTGGGTAAACAATTTGTAGTTGTTCATCATTAAATTTTTTCATCATGTCTTTTCCGCTTTTACAATTTAATATCAACCAAGGAGATATTTTGCCATCCTTAATATCGATAACTGCTCTGTTCAAACTAGCATATCTAAAGTAGTCACTCCATGGAGCCTCTTTCTCATCTCCCCAATCCATCATAGTTTTAATTGATCGTTCCATTGCTGTTTCTACTTTTTCTCTTAAAATTAGATCGCCTGCATATTTTAAATACATTTCTTCTCTACACCAATGATCTAATTTTACACCTGAAGTTACCACATAGTCAATATATTTGTGAGGATATAATGGTTTAACGTTGCTGATAAAACTACCAAACTTAACAAATGCTGTGTAATATGGAGATTTACAAAAGTCTTCATATGTTTTTGGTTTGCTTGACTTCTGACATAATTCATAAAATCTTACAAATGTTTGATATCCTAGTTGTACTCTGCGTTCATCTTTTTGTGTGAATCTCCTTTTTTGTTCACACATATGAACAGTTAAAGTTTTTTCTTTGGCAAATTTTGCTCCACAGTATTTGCAGGTGTAAAGTTTTTCTATCATTAAAATGTCTTCTTAATTTGTTCTTTAGTCATGCCCATATCTTCTGCTAGTTGTTTTAACTCTTTTGTTGTGTTTATAGTTGCTAACAATTTTAATTCATCTTGCTTTTTAGTTGGATACAATTTTTCTAAAAATTTCATTGCTTTTGCTGTGCTATTACTGACTTTCAGTTTGTATCCAATCCATTCATGATACCTAATGTTTTTTGAATTATTAGCAGTCATACACAAAAGATACCAAAGTAATTTTTTGTGTTTGGATAATGTAAAAAAGTTTTTGTTATAATATTCATTTGTTTTGAATATTTGTAACTGTTTGTCTTCTGTTTTACCTTTTATAGCACTGACATATCTATTCAACAAATAGAATGAAACTTGTTTACGTTCATCATCTGATAGGTCGTCCCACACGTTCTTAGCATTCATGTCGATAGCCGCTAATATATCTTTTAAAGGTAGTTTGTTTGTTTTTGTTACCATCGGTTCTCTTTTATTAAATCATACATTAATTTTAACTTCTTTAATTGTATTTGTAAAGACTTGTTTCCTTCGTTTGCATAATCTACTATTTCGGAAATTTCAACTTCATTCAAATACCAATCTGGAAAATTTGGTTGTTCAATCAAGACACGTTCACCTTTGCCATCTATAGGTCTGGCGTAAACAGTCGCGCCACCATCTGGACTCTCATAAATCATTGCTGTTTCTTTTTTCTTTTTTGGCATTAAAGTAAGTTGGTGTATTCTATACTTTCACACTGTCTAGAAATATCTTTCACAAAAAAAGCACAATCTGGACTATTATTATCAGTCAACGGTGTAGATAAAAGTTGATTATTTTTAATTTTTGGAAAGTACCATTTTACATCATTATAAAAATTAACCACATTGACTTCATAAAAGTCTGCTTTGAAACTGCTTAATGGATTAAAAATAAATGCTGAAAATCCTCTATCTGCTATACTGGTTAATGGTACAACTTCCACTGTATTGCTGTCTTCTTTGTCACCTACTGCTATGTTCCAATCTAATGGCATAGTAACTTCTTTACCTCCTATTTCTAAAACTATTGCCGGAGCATTGAATGATTCAATGTATATCAAAGGCAAGAAAAAGAAATCAGGTTCTTTAGGATTGCTGTTATCTAATACACTAAATGCCATATCGTCTGAAACTGTCTGTGGCATTTTGTTTAGATCATATGGAGTATTTTCCACTGTTAATATTTTCATTTGTCTGTTCCTTCCGAGAATGAATATGTTATATTACTATGATCATAGTAAAAATATTGTGTGCCTGTCTTTGGTGCTTTGTATTTTGCCTCTAATGGAAGATAAATGCCTGATGTAAATGATGTTCCGTCTTTGCTTTCTACTCCATGTAAGTGCCACGGATTGTCTACACTGAGTATTGGAATATTAGTAGCATATGAAATAAATTGGGTACAAGCGTCATGGAAGTTATCGTGTAACAATTTAATATGCGGACCTTGATCCTTTTGTGTATTGCTGGCATGAATGATTAGATCAACCTGTTCATTTTTAAGTTTAGAGGCAAGATTGTCACCGCCCCAATAATAATTTCCTACAAGATCATTACAGATTAATGCTCCAACTTTTAATTTTTCTTCGCCTTTGGTCAATGTAATTATTGGTGTTTTTGTTTCTTTTACACAATCAGCATCAAAACTTACTGTCTTGGTTTTCTTTGTTGAACCAATATATTCTCCTTCTTGGTTATAAAATCTTAATTGATTAGATTTAAATCCAAAAAATGCACCATTAATTTTATCTTTATCGTCTAACCATAGTGTGCCGACAATTAAACCTAACTTCTTACTAGAAGCATATTCCACCAAATTTGCCATTGCTTCTTCTGTTTCTTTACAGGTGTTTATGTTGAAAGATTCAGTAGTATAGCCACTCAACGCATTTTCAGGTGTAAACAAATAATCTACGTTATTTTCTATTGCCCAATCACAAGCCTTTTTAATTGCTTCATAATTCTTGCTTACATCATTTGTAACTGGTATTTGTGCTCCTGCTATTCTCATTTCGTCCAATCAACTTTCTCTATCGTAAAAGGATAGTTCGCTTCTTTGTAAAATTTTTTCCTGTGCGTTAAATGTCTTTTAGCAAATTTACAACTAGATGTTAAGTCCCATATCTGAACAAAGTCTTTGTCTTTGGCTTTACGTATGCCTCTTCCAATTGATTGTATGACACGTACAAATGACTTGCCTGGCTCTATCAAAATTAAATTGAATATTCTTGGTATGTTAATACCAACTGATGCTACGCCATAAGTCGCTATAATTACTTTGTTATCTGAATCGCTAATTTCATCATATTGTTCTTTTCGGTCCGACAATTTGGTTTCTCCTTGTATGAATACACTGTCATCAATGATTTCAGCGAGGCGTTTACCTGCTGTAAGTCTATCTATTAACACAAGAGTATTTCCGCCTTCTTTAATTTTGTTAATTAATTTACCAAGATATGTTAATCTTTTGTCGTTGGTCACAAGATATTTTAATTCTTCTTGATAGTTTTTATAAACTTCAGTATCGATTAATTGTACCACATTCACGTGACATTTAGATAATACACCTTTGTCTTGTAACTCTTTTGCTGAAATTTGATTTACAACAGGACCAATACTTGCTAGTATGCTTTGAAATTCGAATTGTTCTTTTGGAATAGTGCCGGTTAAACCCCATCTTACTGGAGCATTTTTAAGATGCTGAGTTAATAATTTTTTCAATACTTCTGCTTTTGCTTGGTGTACTTCGTCAATAATAACAGTTTTAACACCGTCTAAAAAATCCGTTAATGTAAAAATAGACTCACCTGCTTTTGCTTTTTTATCTAATACGTTTAAACTTTGCCAAGTACAAATTGTGTGTGTACGATTTAATTCTTTTCGATCTCCAAAGTAAACACCAACATCTAAGCCTACGTTAATATAGTCTTCTTCTGTTTGTGTTACAAGTCCTTTGTTTGGAACAATTACTAATGTACGTCCGAACTTTTCGCAAAGACTACTCAGTGCCGCTGTAATAATAGTTTTTCCAGCACCTGTGGCAACTTCTTGTAAACTTTGTGGTTCTTTAATAAAATTGTTGATAACATCCACTTGATAATCACGCAGTTCAATTGCTTGACCTTCGCATAAATGTCCTTTGGGCCAAGTCTTAGCACTAAAATAATTTTTGTCTACTTTATCAAATGTTAAATTAAATTTTTCTCTTTTATCATTAACTTCTTCTATCTCAACTCCAGATTCGTGAAGATATTCTATAATTTTATCTAAGTGATTCACATAACCGTTACCACCTAAACCAAAGAAACCAACCTTACCATCCCAGCGTCCTAGTTTATATTGAGGAAGATAACGAGCATAAGGAACAGCAAATTTAAATTTGTTAGCAATTTTTCTGCGTACATCCACAGGTAATCCTTCAATTTTTACATTGACTTCATCTGTGATTACAATTTTACATCTCATATAGTGTCTGCTCCAACATGGATTTGATTCCAGTAACTATCTTGTCCATTAATCTGTAGTTGTAAATCAATGGTGCCAATATATTTGTCAACCTTTGTATAACTTCTAGTACTGTCTCCAATTAGTACTGCTTCTGGTTCCCATTCAGATGTTAGCAAAGGCTTTGGAATCTTCTTACTTGTAATATACACTATTTTTGTACTTTTCGCAAGTGAATTATTTAATCTGTTGTCTTTGATGTAGTCGTTAAATTCTTTACCAAAAGTTGTTCCATTTTTACATCTTACTAACACACTTACATCTTTATCATCAACAATATTTTTAAACAGTTTATGTGTTTTATGTAAATCTTTTAAACTGTCTTTTTCGGTTGTTCCAGATAGCACAACCAACAAAGGAAAACGTCTTAATTCACTAATTGTATTAATAATTTGTTCTAAGGGCCACTTTTTTGTATCTAAATTGATTCGTGCATATGTTCGATGTAATATTGCGTGACTCAGAGGAGATAAATTTTTAGTTGATTCTTTTAACATATCTTTATCAAAATATTTTAATCCCATTTTTTCTTTTCTATCAAAATAAAGATATAAATTTTCATTTACTGGATCACCAAAATATTCTTGATAATAATTTGTAACTGTTTCTGAACTATTTTGTATTTTGTAATTGTAAATTCCTGGAACATATTCACTTTCCTTTTTGTAAATTTTTTCACATTCATCGTAAACATTTAATAAAATAGGATCAATATCTTTTATTTTATTTTTAAATTTACCAATCAGTCTATGTACAATTTTTTCTGTGTAAGGTAAAATATATTTGTCTTTTAATTTTTGTGAATAAAATCTACTGTTTAAAGGTCCTAGTAATTTTCTTACTTCAGTAATTTGTTTAGAGTAAGTCATATTAAATGGAAATCTTGTTACAACAACTTTGCTTGGAGTAAATCCTGACCAATACGGTTCTAAATAATTAGATCCTTCTTCAATTCTTATGTATTCGCTTCTGTCTAAATGTCTTAAAGGTTGTCTTAAATTATTAACACTGTTTTCTAAATCAATCCCTCTCATTCTAAATTGTGATTTATATCTGGTTATTAATATTTTTTTTACAGCATCTAGTTGTCTATCAGTTAATGCTGTGCCTTTATACACTTTTTTAGCAATATCTGTAATAATTTTTTTATCACGATCTAATAGAATAAATGCTGGCGTAACCGCTTTGACAGAGAAACCTGCCATTAATTCTAAACACTCTTCTATGGTAATTGAACGCATACCATTATTATAATAGATTTTGGTTAAAAAGTCAATCTGGAAAAAGGAACGCCTTGTGCTATTTCTTCAATAGTCCACTCAGTATGTGTGTAGTCATTTAGCCATTGCTGTCTATCAGGGGTCTTTGGGCTGTTAATGGTGCTGAAATCAGAGTTTCCTACATCATATGCTAGGCTTTGTTCACTAACAAAAGCAGGTATTCCATTCAATACAGCATGAATTCCTGGGTTACTGCTGTGACTTATTACTGCCCAAGCATTGGCAAAATTTAGGTCAAAATCATCATATGTATTTTTAATCTGTCTTGGTATTTCATAACCTACATTGTCTAACACAGGCATATTCTTTAAAGGACATCTAGGATGAGGTCTGACAATAATTTTTCTATCTGTGTATTGTCTTACTTTCGCAACAGTATCTTTTGTGTATTTGTCCAAAGGAGGCATACTTGCCCATTGTTCGCTCTTATCATGTTGTAAACATAACAATATGTGTTCTCCTTCTGTGCGCCATGGACGCAATGACAATTCAAATTGTTTAACTCTTGAATCATTGTTGTTCAATGGTCCAAAGTCGCCTGTTCTATTGATTCCGTTTATCGCTACTTTCCATGTTATATTTCTTTTGATACCTCCCACTTCTATAACAAGAACTTTTTTATCTTTTTGTCTAAATGTATTCCAAATAGATTTGTTTTTCAACATTCTACCATTCCATAGCAGTGACCAAATCACAGGTATATCTGTTTCTAAATTATTTTCATCTACTTCATGACCTTGCCTTATTAAACCAGATTTTACTGCTTCCCACACTAAAGGACTGTTTAAAGGACCATTGTCAGTGAATAAACTAAACTTCATTCCAATAAGACTCGGCACGATTAGTAAGCAAATCTTTCTTTTGACTTTTGCCTTTTGTTTTACGTGCCCCTTTCATATGATCAAAATAATTTCCCAACACAGAATTGATCAAAGGATGTCCGCCACCTCCAGTCTTTGCTGTCTTGTTGTAAATATTTGAAGAATAATCTAAAAAATTCTTGTCTATAGTTGTAAGTTGATTTAAAATTTTACCAAACACGAAACTGTCATGCCATTCAATCAATTTAAATATTCCGTTGTCTGCATCTTCATACATACGTTCAAATTCTTTTAAAAATTTTTTACAAGTGTCTTTGTTATTGTTTAAACCATAAAAACCACACTCGGGCCAAGTTTGTGAACCTTTACCTCTGCCAACAAAAGTTATCCATTTGTCGTTGGGCAATAATGATTGAAATTGTTCAAAGGATATTGGTGAATGTACATAGGTATCTGCGTCTATCCACACTGTCCATGGGGTTGTCGATCGTTCAACAGCGTCAAATACTGCGTACACTTTGTTGGCAAATCTTACTGCGTCCCATTTAAATTCTTTGTGATAGTCTCTTGGTCTTTTTTCAGGAAAAGGACATTTACCATTTGCTTTAGGAACATTGCCCCAACGTGCTTTGAATTGATTGAGTTTGTTTAATTGTTTGGCATCTATTATTATGATTTGTTCGCAATCCGGATTTACAGGTGTACAATTTTCTGCGTACACTAACAGTTTTATTCTTTTATCAACGTTGCGAGCAAAACTGTCTATGAATCTTTGTCCGTACAAATCCAGACCTGGTTTATGAAATGTGGTTAATGCTGTAATCATTTTACATAGTTTCTCAAGTGTTTCCAAGCCAAACCTGCTTTTACTTCATCCAATGTCCAATGTGTTTGTGCGATTTTCCTAATCCATAATTCTCTATCATAGGCAGTTGGTGAATCTAAGTCTTCCCATTTAACTTGATTTACTCCTTTAATTTGTGCTCCATCTGGATCAGTTACCAATGTTGGAATACCTTCGATCACAGAAGCAACAGTTGGACTAGAGTTATGACCAACTACTGCGTGAGCAAGAGGAAATTCATCTATAAGATTTTTAGCACCGCTTATAACAATATTTTGATATTTCGATTGTCCGCTGTTTATCCATTGTCTTACAATTGACGCCCACTGTGTTGATAACTTATCACCTGGATGAAATCTTATTCTTATTTCTCTTTTTGAAAACTTTCTAATTTGATCAATTACATGTTGAAGCCAGACATTTACTTTCAAACCGCCCATACTCCAACCACCGTCTCTTTGACAGCAAACTAAAATATATTTTCCACCACCTAATCTCCATGGTTTTAAATCAATACCTAAATCTTTTTTAATTACTTCCCAACGCAATGGATCTGGATTGTCCCAACAATATTCTGCTGTATTAGGAAATATTCCATCATATCCATAACGCAAGTAATTTTTTGATTGTGTTACATCTGCGTATAAAAATAAACTAGAATCCACAATCATTGTGCGTTTGTTTCTTTTTTGTTGTGTGTCGAACACAGTCTTACGTAACATAAGATGTCTGTGTTTTTGTGGTTGTTGATGTACAAATCCTTGAAGCACAGCCACATCTGCTGGAATTACTGTCCAAGAATTACTTATAACTCCTTTGTCACCACAAGCATTAACACCGTCAATAAAGTTTTTTATTATTAACGGTTTTTGTGGTTTTTTATTTCCAGGAGGAATAACCTTCATGTAGCCTACAACAGTTTTCATATTAGATTGTATTTTTCCATAATTTTTATTGCTTCACCTGAACCTAGTTCACGTACATGATATTGGCAGTATGCTAGCCAATGTTGCCATTTGTGTACTTGATCTTTGTCTGGATAAAACGGTGTTTCTATTTTACTTAAATCCTTAGATGTAACACTGTCAGCCGCAGTTTTTTCCATTGTAAAAGCAGGCACACCTGTACACACGCTTTCTATTGCCGCAATAGATTGATATGTTACCGTGGCATATATTTTTTCTTTTATTAAGTATTTAGGCACACTGCCTTCACCTACTCTTTCGTGCCTTTTACCTTTATCTCTAACAATTATTTCTCTATCAGTGTATTTTTTCAATGTTTCTATTGTATTTTCAACCCAACGATCTCTGTCTATGTTATAAAACTTACAAGGCTTTTCACTTGGAGTTACAAGTAAAATTTTACCTTTGTTATTTTTACGCCATTCTACAAATTCTAATTCTGGACTTCGAGATTGTATTTTGCGCCAGCGATCATCTGGTGCGTCAAATACTATGCTATGTTGAACATCATTTTTTACTACTCTATGGTATAGTTTTTTCTTAATAAGATTTCCAACATAACCTGTATCGATATAATAAAAAGTTCTGCCTGATTGTCTGCAGTCATTTATTATTTTTCTTTTGGCTAAACTTCTAAAACTTACTGTATTGTCTAGTGGTGTTCTCTTAATTGCTTCGTAAGGAAGAAAATGGCTACCTAATCCTCTATTCCAGTGTTGTAATATTTCATCTTGCCCGTCAAAGTAGTAGTGCATATCATTTACTCATCATTGAGTTGAGATATTTTTTCCAAACATCACCGTATTCACAATTACGATAATTTTTGAACCAAGGGCCGCCTTCTGTGTAGTGCAAGGCTTTAGGCTCACCATCTTGTGGTGCTTTGTACCAGCCCACAAGCCAATTCCATTCATGATTGATTGATCCAATTTCCTCATCTTTCAACCAAGAAAATCTGTGAAAGTATGCTCCGTCATAGTTGGGATTGTTTACTAAATCTACTGTTAATTTTTCGTTTGAAGGATGACCACAATTATATAAAACCATAGAACTCCAATTTTTTCTTGGATACACAGTTTGTTTTTGACCATCCATTTTTATTCCTGGTTTCGGTGTGTAGTCATGTTTTAC
>Ga0181564_10000669_pt1 | contig 30236 bp, 69 predicted proteins | sample 011ome_24_FD_134512 | JGI IMG/M metagenome (GOLD analysis project Ga0181564, IMG submission 134512) | Coastal salt marsh microbial communities from the Groves Creek Marsh, Skidaway Island, Georgia - 011513CT metaG (megahit assembly) | ecosystem: Environmental > Aquatic > Marine > Intertidal... | reverse complement strand
TAACCTATTCTTCCCATCAGGAGCACCTAAATCCTATGTCAATCAAGTGCATCTACGTGCATGGAAAGAAGGACTTAAGGGACTATATTATTTACGTACGGAATCAAAGCAGAGGGCTGAAAACGTTAGTGAGAAAGTAGAAAGAGTTGCTTTACAAGGCGACAAAAGAAATATCGTATACTCAAAGAAAGATTGTCCGTTCTGTTCGATGGCAAAAGAAGAGTTACGACTAAGAGGTATTCCATTCGACAGCATTGATCTTGTAGAGATTGGTAAATCAGCCGCTGAAGTCACAGGTCGAAAGGACGTTAAATCTGTACCACAAATATACATTGCTGGCGAGTATATTGGTGGATATAACGAATTGTTAAAATTTTTAGAACAGCCAGTAGAAATTGAAGACGGCGATGAATGCCGTGCATGTGAAGGTTAAGGAGAAATAAATGTCACTACTAGAATTTTCAAAAAGCTATCGCCCATTTTTATATCCATGGGCAGTTGAGTTAACAAAGAAACACGAAGAAATACATTGGGTTGAAGATGAGGCTGAGTTGTCTGAGGATGTACAAGACTGGAAGACGAAGCTGAGTGAAGAAGAGAAAGATTTTATTGTACAGATTTTGAGACTGTTCACGCAGTCAGACGTACAAGTCGGAGAGAACTACCACGAACTTATGATTCCTAAGTTTAAGAATAATGAGATTCGTAATATGCTGTCTTCATTTGCGACACGTGAAGGTGTGCATCAACGTGCATATGCATTGTTGAATGATACACTTGGTCTGCCAGATGAAGAGTTTCACACATTCTTAGAGTATAGTGAAATGGCAGATAAGCTAGACTTCATGGCTCAAGGCAATATCAATACACATACAGGACTAGCACTAGTGCTTGCTCAATCTGTGTTTAATGAGGGCATGTCATTGTTTGCCTCGTTCGTAATGCTACTAAACTTTCAGCGTTTCGGTAAGATGAAAGGCATGGGAACAATTGTAGAGTGGTCTATACGTGATGAGACAATGCACGTTCAAGGTAACGCAAAGCTGTTTCGTGAGTTCACAGATGAGCATCCACGTATCGTAAATGACGAACTGAAGTCTAAAATCTATGAGATGGCAACCAACTCAGTGAAACTAGAAGATAAGTTCATCAAACTTGCATACAAAAATGCTGGTGTCATTGAAGGACTATCAGAAGAAGAAGTGAAGCAGTACATCCGTCACATCGCTGACCGTAGACTACTTCAATTAGGTATGAAGCCTAAGTTCAAAGTCAAAGACAATCCACTACCGTGGTTAGACTGGGTACTGAATGGCGCTTCACATGACAACTTCTTTGAAAAGCGAGTTACTGAGTATTCAGTTAACGGCATGGAAGGCGAATGGGGTTGGGACGAGAACACATCGGAGGGTGAAGTTTGTGGTCTTGATGGACAAGGTTGTCCAGCCTGATGAATAAGTGGCAGAGTGCTTATATGGATACGGCAGAGAGGTTCGCTTCTCTGTCTTCTGCCCAAAGATTGAAAGTTGGTTCGATTGTTGTAAAAGATAATCGAATCATTTCTATTGGCTATAACGGTATGCCAGCCGGTTGGTCAAACACTTGCGAAGAGATAACTGGAGATGATGATTTTGGAGTGCCTCTAACAAAAACAAAACCAGAAGTCATTCACGCAGAAGCAAACGCAATATCAAAGTTAGCAGGATCAAATGAAAGCGGTAAAGATGCGACTATGTACATTACCCATGCTCCTTGTATCGAATGCGCTAAGATGATATATGCTAGTGGTATAAGTGCAGTTTTCTACAAGCATAAGTATAGGGATGAGAATGGCATTCATTTTCTAGAGAAATGTAAAATAAAGGTGGAGAAGTTATGAAAAGACAAGAAATATTTTGTGACTATTGTGAAAGTGAGTGTACAGTAGAAACCCTCAACATGGAAGATCCTATTTTATATTGTCCCATATGTGGTAGCGAAATCGATCACGATGACGATGACTACGATGATTGGGATGAAGATGAAGAGGCATGGAATTAGACATGTGGCATTACGGTGAAGCTGAGTTCACCAGTGACATGATAGAAGATTATGTTGGATTTGTTTATGTTATCACTGACCTCACTAATAAGAAAAAATACGTAGGAAAGAAACTGTTTCAGTCCACACGTAGACTCGCCCCACTTAAGGGCAAAACACGCAAACGCAAAGTTGTCAAAGAATCAGACTGGAAAGATTACTTCGGATCAAGTGATGAAGTTAAACTTTTAGTCGAAGAGAATGGCAGAGACTCCTTTCATAGAGAGATTATTCATCTATGTGATTCAAAGGGAGAGATGTCTTATCTTGAGGCAAAAGAGCAGTTTGACAGAGAAGTGTTGCTGTCAGACGAATATTATAATGGAATTATAAATTGCAAAATACATAGGACACACGTAAAAGGATTAAGAAATGACCAATAAAGAAAGGGACAAGATAGTATCAGACTTCAACAAAAAGTGGAAGTATCGATACGATAAAGAGCAATATGGTATGGCAGATGCTTGGTGCATCATTCGCAATGAAAGCGAGTCCGGCAAGTTTGAAGGTGACTGCGAAGACTACGCTTTGTCGCTATTATGGCGAATTTGCGATAAGAAGGACTACAAAATGTGGTGGGCACTTATCACTAGACAAGCGGGTATCTGTGGTGTAGGTTCATCTAAGACAAAGATGACTCATGCTGTATTAAGATATAAGGGCGAGTATGTAGATAACTGGACTAAGAAGTTTGGACCAAAGTCTGCTATTGAAAAGAACCATACGTTTCACTGGCTATACGGTTATGGATTACTACACTTTACTGTCATCAAAATGTTAATGAGTAAGATCGTTCGAACTATTAAAGGCATCAAACGCTAGAAAGGACTAGAAGATGTATACTCCACTACCGTCTTGTGTAACAATCAAGAAGTCAAGCATACACGGACTTGGACTATGGTGTGTAGAGAAAATCGAAGCCGGTCAAGAGATCGGCTTATCTCACTTCTATTGGGGCGAAAAGATTATGCGTACTCCATTGGGAGCATTCTACAATCATAGTACCACTGATGATAATATTGAGAAAGTGCGAAAGGATAGTAGATTCTTTATGGTAGCCAAACGTGACATATGGCCAGGTGAAGAGATTCTATGTAACTATACTTTCTATGACCCTACGTGATCACCAATGTGTTTGATGTAGGCATCAATGCTGTGATCTGAGAATGAATCGACTTTGCCTTGCTTTAGCCCCATCCACAATCCACGAAACTTATCTTTCACTCTTTGCCAACCAGTAGGATTTCTTACTTGTCCATAAGCATTGATGTAATGCTCTAATCCATGATGAGTGTAACCCATTAACTTGAGTGGGACTGTTGTTACAATATCGTTGTTATTTCTCCAACGATGATGCACAACTCCTAAACTATTACAGTATCCTTTCCAACCTACTCTAGGTGAGCCATATGTGAATAGCATAACAGGGTCATTTAATCTTTCTTCGTGCTTGCATCGACTTGCCATAATAGTAGCCATTGCCGCACCTAAAGAGTGTCCACAGAACCAAAGTTTACGTGAAAGATTTTGCTTACGATCAATGTCTTCGCAGATCATAGGCCAAATATCATCAACTTCTTTTTTGAATCCACGATGTACACGTGAGATAGTTTCTGCTACAACTGGCATTGCCTGAAGGTCTGCCTTGATGTCGCCAAATTCTGTTGGCTGAGTGCCTCTGCAAGCAATAACTAGATCGTACTTATTCTGAAATCTGTATGCTTGGGCGCCATCACGATTGTAGAACTCTGTCGTTGTAAATCCAAGTGATCTGGCTGACTTCTTTGCTTCTTCTGGAGCTAAGTATGCAATTGCTGATAGTCTAGCAAAAAGCAATGATCTCTGGGTTACGGATAGTTTAGTTATAGAAGTCATAATCTCCTCAATTGGGCTTGTATTAATATTATAAGTATTTATAAGATTGTTGTTGACAAAACAGAAAAAATAGTGTATAGTTATACTATTAAAATATGTTAAGAGGAATAATTATGGATCACAATGATGTTACTGATAAAGATTTCATTCTATCAACTCCTCAGTCAGACTTTAGAAGTTGGTGCAACGCACTATGGCAAGAACACAAGATAGAAGTGTTCAACTGGACTGGTAAAAGCGTTAACTATACGTCACAGCAGTTTTTCTCTAAAAATAAGTGGTATATCAAATCACTCTATAAATCAAAAGGAAAAGACAGATGGGAATTTTAGAAATATTGTTTTTCTCTGTGATAACGTACTTTGGCGCCAAAGCCTTGTGGATAAGCGCCTTAATCATCGAAGAGCGAAAGCAGAACTATAGAGCTGGAACTCACGATTACTATGGCAATAAGATCGAGGATGAGTGAAGCTATGACATCTATGGAGTTTGCCCTCATTCTTATGTTCTGTATACCCGTAGTTACATGGTACATAGCAGTTTGGCTAACAGACTACTTTGACGGTAAAAAATAATAAAAAGTGTAAAATAAAGGTTGACATTCTGCGTGAACCTGTTATTATATACAAGTAATTGAGAGAAACGGACTTATTAACTGATGTACGAAGCGTTAAAATTTGCAACTAAGATGCACGAAGGTCAAGTACGGAAGTACACTGGTGAAGAGTATATTACTCACCCAGTTGCTGTTGCTGACATTGTTGAGATTTACCTTGACAAGAAAGGCTACAGCGAAGAAGATATCATGATGGCTGTTCAAGTTGCACTTCTCCACGATACAGTCGAAGACACTGTAGCGACTATGGAAGACATCGAAGATAAGTTCGGTGATGAGATTGCGAAAGGTGTCTGGTTCTTGACTAAGACTCCTAACTATGTTGGGAATCGAAAGTTTCGGAAAGAGTTGTGTGAAGCACGGTTGCGGGAAGCACCCGAGATCATTCGGATCCTGAAGACTGCTGATATGTTTCACAACAGCCTGAGCATCGAAGAGCATGATCCAAAGTTCTGGAACTTGTTTAAAGAAGAGACTGTTAGCCTTTTGATTGCTATGGATACCCTTGAAGTCATGGGTGAACTTGAAGAGATGAGGAAGAATGATGAAGTATAATCGTGCAATAACTGTTTTAACCCGTAGAGCAACTGAGTTCTACGGTAAAACCTTTGAATGGCTTGTTGATGCTATGGACAAAGGCTTTGATGAGAACTTAACTGTTACTGAAGCTTATAACGTTTATAAGCGAGAAAAGTAAAAAAAGTTCATTTTAGGGGTTGACAATACCATTCGGATGTGATACCTTATATAAGTAATCAGAGAGAAAGTGATCAAAAATGATAGATTTTATTTCAGCAGATAACGCCATGATTCAGATGTTTGACGGTGACAACATGGTTGCCGAAGCGAGTACTGCAAAATCAATCTGCTACTTCATCCAAGAATACGGTCTTGCAGAGTCAGTCTTTGCTTCGTCTTCTGTAGACTTTGCCAGCGAGTACGGCTTTGAAAACGATGATGCCGCAATTGAATTGTGGGAAGCCGGTGTGAAAAAATTCGAAATGTCTGGAGTTTGATATGACTGAGCAATTCAAATCTTTTATGAATTCCCTCTGGAACTGCACCGATGTTGTGGTACCAGGTATGGGCACCATCGTCTCTACACGTGCTAAGTATGGCACTGATATTCAAGCTACCTGCTTTGATGGTGAGGAATACTCCCTCATTGATGGGTCAGAACTTTTTGTACAATTCCCAAATTTATTTGAAAAAAGGGGTTGACATTATCCATTTTATATGTGATAATATGTACATAATGAAAGACAAGGAGTTAGATATGAATGAAGCGATAACAAACCTGCTTGAAGAAATCAAGAAAGATTACCTCCAGTGGACGCAGAGATGTGCGTATGCCAGAGGCAACGAAGAACTCACAGAGATCAATCACAATATGATTGCCGAGTTCAACGAAGGTCTTCACTACGAAGAAGGCAGAAAGTACATCAAAGTGATCACTGGTGGCAGTGTTTGGGGCTTTGTGATGAAAGCAGATGATGCCAAGTTTAAAGCTGGTGACATCTTGAAAGCCGCTGGTTGGGCTGCCCCTGCTAGAAACAAAGCAAGAGGCAACGTGTTTAACGATTTAACTTGGGTCAACTGGACCGGCCCTGCTTACTTGTAAGGAGATTTGATGTCTAATTTATATAATGATAGCCTGCTTGAGAACCTCTTTCTAGAGGGTCTTGAGTTAGGGCTAAGTGACGAACAAGCCGAAGCTTATGCTTGGGCTAAGTTCGAGGAGATGAGCGTATGAACGCCGAAACTGTCGAAGAGATAACCATCCTTCAGAATGCACTTATAGCACTAAACGAAGGTGCAAGTGATGAGAAGCGAATGGCTATGGAAGCACTAGAGAATATGCTTCTGAATAAGGTTCAATCACTTTTGGAGTTTGAGAAAAATGCCGATAGTTCCAATTGAATCTAATCAACTGCCAGTTCATGGTGGTCCGCAAGATCGTGGTAGCGCAGATGCTTACTATGGTCGTGCTTATAGCCCACACTGGTATCCATTAGGTACTGGTAAAGGTGAAAGAATTGAGAGTATCAATATGTCTGACTCTGAAATTGAAGAGTATAAATATGGATACGATAATGAAGAAGACCGTAAAGATTACGGCTGAATGTGAGGTAAACAATGAATGCCGCAAGTGGCATACGTGCCCGAAATGTTGAACGACTGGACGAAGTCCAGCGTTTAATGGAATCTAATGCTCACCTGACTGATGGTGAAAACTACCAACGCTTAGAAGAATTACTCTCTAAGCTTTCAATGTATTTTAACGTTCTGACCGATGAAGATAGGGATTATATTCAAGCTTGTCACTACGCAATCGATGAAAAGATAGACTGGTCTGTCTAATGCTTTATGTCCCCGTAGTTCAGCTGGATAGAACAACGGTCTTCTAAACCGTAGGTCACAGGTTCGAATCCTGTCGGGGACGCCAATTTTAAGAAAGGATCAATAATGATCAAGTCACGTAACACATCAACCTTTAAAGCTTCAATCACAAATGATGAAGTTGGATTAATTATGGCTGAAGTTATGGAAAGGTGTGATGGTATTGAACGCAAGCTTGACATGCTTATAGCTAAACAAGATGCCAAACTTTGCCAATGCGATGAGGAAGAGTCTTACCTCGATAAAAAGATTAAGTTTGATAATATGCTCCCATGATGGAATCGGTAGACATAACAGACTTAAAATCTGTGGCTTTAAAGCGTCCCGGTTCGAGTCCGGGTGGGAGTACCAAAATGAAGAAGTTGTGGAATAAGATAAAAGCATTCTTCGAAACAAGAGATCCTGGTGATCTCTCAAAGCATAGATTGTATTCAGACATGTATGAAGATATGCGGATGTAAAAAGTGCTTGACAAAAGATGCATAATGTAGTATAGTGTATCTATTAAATTGAAACAATAGAAGGATTTATGAGCGACAAGAAAATTGATGACAATTGGTATCCAGAAAATTTTGACTGGTATGCTAAGTGGGCAGCCACTGTCTTCATCTTAATCTCTGTTATGTTCAGAGGCGCAGGACCAGAATTTAGAACATTTGATCTTATTTCTGGAGTTCTAGGAACGCTGATGTGGCTTTGGGTATCGATAAGATGGAAAGATAGATCATTGATTATTCTTAATGCGAGTATGCTTATCATGTTGGGATCAACACTGATAAGAGAGATTTGATTAGATGGCGTACCGGTCCAGCCATGCCTAAAGATGCAAAAAGACCGTTTTCTGAAACGTCTCTTACTACGGGTCAGAGCATATAAATTAAAGTAAGATACGATCACGTTGGGTGTCGATGTGATAAGAGAATAATCTCCCGATTATAAGAGTGAGATAGGGCACCCCATTTTCTGACTCGCTGAGTAGATAATGCGCCTGTAACTCAGCGGATAGAGTATCGGTCTACGAAACCGAAGGTCAGATGTTCGAATCATCTCAGGCGCACCAATGTAGTATAAGGAGAAAACATGAGAGAAACATTACTTCAGGCAGTACGTGCCCACGCTATGGGTCATGTCCAAAAGCATAAAGCAAATGTCGAAGTCTTTTTGACAAACCCGGTTGGCGTAGGAGAGCATTCAGACTTGATCGATACAATCGAAAAAGAGCTGGACGAAATTGCTAAGTACAACGATCAAGTTGAAATGATCGACAAATATTTTAAGGAAGCCAAAGTTTAAACTAGGGAGGTTCTCATGGAATCACAATCAGATGAATGTGATTATGTACCTTTTTATGATCGACCCAGTAGAGGGAAAAGACTGAGAAGATCAATAACAGCACGACTTGGAAGAAAACGCATCAAAAGAGTTCGTGCCTTGATACAAAAGCGAGAGGAAAGAACCAGTGAAAAACGTCTTAGATCCCTCTATCGTAAAACATGCACCCGTTTTCGATACTGAAAAAGTTGTAAGTATTTACGAGAAGAAAGATGGTGTTCCAATTAAATATGTGTGTACCACTGATCTACAGGCGAGTGATTTGCCTGTAGATATTTTTTACCGTGAAGACCCTCATCCAGAGTTTGGTAATAGATACTTCGGTCTCTATCGAAATCCATACTCTGAGGATGCGAGGATCGTGATAACGAATGCAGATATCGTAGAGAAGTATGCTTTCGGTATGATCAAAGACAAAGAGGGTATGATGTGGTACTCTCAATGCCATCATGATTGCTTATTCATTGATGGTGCTATGATTGATGGTGGTAGACAGTATGTCAGAGGTAGCAATATCTCTGGCATATACAAACTAGTGAATGGGGAATTTGTAGAACAATTTCCAGACGAAGATGAGGAAACTTGGCCAGGTCAAGATAGTGGAATAGAATATTTTGGGTATTAGTTGAAAAAACACTTGACATAAGTATCTATATAGAGTACAATACATAGTATTGATGATCAGGAGAAGCTAATGATACGATTTATTCTTGGACTATTCATCTTGTTCGGTGCTGTAGGTGCTGACGATTATGCTCACGAAGCAGGAATTGCCGCACCACCATTGATGCAGACTTTATTGCTGTGTTTGTTAGGGTTATCTCTAATGGCATGGGCAATACCAAAGTTGGCATCAATGGGTGAAGATCAATGATCTTTTACATTACCGGTAAATGTAAGAACCGAGATGCTGTTGAGCAGTATGTTATAAACTGCTTGAAGCATCTCAAACTTCACCGTATGAACAGTAAATCTGTGATTATAGATTTTCAGAGTAAGGTCGACGGTGATGCTCAAGGATATTGTTTCGGCACTAATAAAGTGGCTGAAGTGACAATCGCTAAGTCTTGGGCTGGTCGTAAGTTGACGTTCTTAGAACAGATGCAGACGATTGCCCATGAGTTAGTTCACGTGAAGCAGTACTTTCGTGGAGAACTAACTTACGGTGAGACTGGTGACTTTTGTTGGAAGAAACGAAATGCGGGTGGATATAAATATGAAAACCAGCCGTGGGAAAAAGAAGCTTTTAGAATGGAGAAAGAACTTTTTGTGGAATGCTTTCCTTTTCACATGGAACTAAAATAAAAATTTGGGCTACTTCTGCCGTAAGGAGAAGAAAACCGCTGTCCTCACATAAATCAAGTGAGGGAAAAGTTGAGACAGAGTTCATGCGTGTTCAACAGCCCATACCGAACGGAGAGCAATATGGCAACTAGAGCAAAGGCATTCAGTACAGTACATGTACGTACTTCGAAGAAGACTTCGATAGGACGTAATCCAAAGATGTCTTCTATGAATAAATCAAAGAAGGCAAGTTATAAGAGGTATAGAGGACAGGGATAGAACTGTCAAGGAAATTAGATAATGAAAATTGAAGTTAAAATTGAATTAGATACGATTGAAGATAAAGATATAGGATCAGAGTTTGTTGATCTTCTTATTCTTCTGAAAGAGCGAATTGAAAGTCTTAATGATACTGAGGAGTAATTATGTACGAGATTGGCAAAGGGACAAGAGTTCCTAATGTAACATTTCAGACACGTGTGCGTGATGATTCTATTGAAGGAGATAATCCTTTCAGATGGCAGACTACAACTACCGAAGATTATTTTGGTGGTAAAAGAGTTGTAGTTTTTAGTCTACCAGGTGCTTTCACTCCCACTTGCTCTACTATGCAAGTTCCGGGATTTGAGCAAAACTATCGCAAGTTGCAATCTTTAGGTATAGACCACGTTTATTGCGTATCAGTAAATGATGCGTTTGTAATGAACAAGTGGGCAGCCGATCAGAAAATCAAAAACATCGGACTTATTCCAGACGGTTCTTGTGAGTTCACAAGGGCAATGGGCATGGCTGTCAAATTTGACAATCGAGGTTTCGGTGAAAGAAGTTGGAGATATGCTATGATAGTAAATGATGGTATCATTGAACATATCTTCGAAGAGCCAGGACGCTGTGAGAATAGTGATCCTGATCCATACGGAGAGACTTCTCCAGAAAACATTATGGCTTGGTTAGCCGGAGCAAATTAATATGAAATTTAAAGCGTTACTAGTAACATGTTCACTTTTGATTGGATCACAAGTTCAAGCAGAAGATAGGTTTGAGAGCATCAGAAAAGTTTGGCCAGCCTGTGCGTCTTGTCACGGTGCTTATGGAGAAGGTGTAGGAACCTTTCCCGCTTTAATTGGTAAAGATGCAGATTACATCATCTCTTCTTTACTGCAATACAAGAATAATGAAAAGCGTGGATCTATGTCTAGTGTGATGTATCCTCAAGCCGCAATGTTGACAGATGGTCAGATTGGTGTGATCGGCGTTTATATTCAAGAAGGATTACCAAAGGAGTAAATATGAGTTATAATAAAAATGATGTGATCACTGTTATCACAGTTGCAGGTGAATATGTAGGCAAGTTTGTCTCTGAAGACGCAAGCCGACTGACGATTGCTGATCCTAAGATGCTTGTTAATGGTGAACAAGGAATGGGCTTTGGCTCAGGAGTTTGTGTTACAGGTGAAGCTGATCCTGCTGATATGACATTTTATATTGGTGGCTTAGTCTTTGTCGCTAAAACATCTGAAGCTGTTGTTAAGGCTTATCGTGAGGCGACAAGTGGATTGATCACATGATCAATCGTTGGGTAGCAAAAGTAGTACCTGACCCAGATGATCCTAACGAACTGTGTTTGGACTTTCCAGATGAGTTGTTAGAAGAAATGGGTTGGTCTGTAGGAGATCAATTAGAATTTATTGAAGATGATGGACAATGGACCATCAAGAAAGTGGAGGCTCCCAGTGAGTGAAGAAGAAGTAGGATTCAGAGTTCATCGTGCCCATAAGATGATGGACTGGATTGAGAATGAGGTAACTGAATGGGCTCAGGGTATCGTCTTTGAACACTACGGTGTTGAAGAAGTAACTGAACTGTCCCGTGATCAGATAGAAGAAGTTGCCGCTGAAGCAGACAGACTAGATGAGGACTACGGAGATTTCATATCTTTAGGGTTCTTCAACGTTGTTCGCTGGTGGGAATCTGAAAGTGAGGACTACGTTCTGTGACTTTGCCATACGAGAGGAAAAATGCAGTAAAGAGAACAGAGAAGTTTCTCACAGACTTGCTTGACCCTAAAGTCACTCCTCGAGTACCTAAAGAAATTCGTAAGCAGGCTTCGTCATGCTTACGACACTACCCACGTGAATATGATATGGAAATGGCGTCAGAAGAGGCGCCATCAATTTTTGGAGACTATGATGCCTATTACAGACAGTAAAATTATAAGTATAATAAGAGGGTACGAACATTGGACTACCACACAGCCTTGGAAAGACATTGCTGATAGATTTGAAGAATTGATTGAAAAGGAAAAATCTGATGAGAGTTCGAATAGGTCCGTATCGGAAGAACCGAGCTGAAAAAATTGAAATAGAGCGATTCGATACGTGGAGCATGGACTCCACTCTCGCTCTCATTATACATCCAATGTTAGTGCAACTCAAAGACACTACACATGGCGCACCCTGCGTTGATGATCTTGATGTACCAGAAGAACTACGTTCTACTAATGCCCCACCAAAAGAAAACGATTATGACACTGATGCGTACTGGTTCGATAGATGGGACTGGGTATTAGATGAAATGATCTGGTCGTTTAACGAGAAGAATAAAGATAATTGGCAAGACCAATACTATGGTCCATATATCGAGAAGGAAGATGATTTAGGCGAATTTGAGTGGATTGATGACGTTGGTCGTAGGGCACATCAAGAACGAATGTCTAATGGATTTCGTCTGTTCGGTAAGTATTACGAAAATCTTTGGGACTAAACCAAGAAAGGAACACAATGTTTTTACTAAATATAACTGGAGATAAGATGATTAAGTGTCTTATTGCCACATTAGCCGTGCTGTGGACATTTCCAGCAAACGCTAATCAACCTGTAATTTGGAATTCATATGAAGTGAATGAGTCTCAGCCTGAGTTCATGCCTTTTGATTTCACTGCACAGTGTTTACCGTTAGAAGATATGGTGAAATATTTGAGTAATGTACACGGACAAATTCCTGCTTTCAATAGCTTACAAAGTTTTACTGTAATAAACGATAAACCAATGCAAGGACCTATGGTTCTCGCAATTAATCCAATAACGGGTGACTGGTCTTATATTTTTATAGGACAAGGACAAATAGCCTGCATGTTAGCAACAGGTCGAAATATGCAACTAAATGGAGAAATGTTTCAAAGAAGATGAAAGAGTTAATTGACAGCCTTAAGAAGGGCGTAGTAACGATTGATTTCACAAAAATTGATACTGGAGAGCGGCGTGTAATGCCTTGTACGCTAAATAACAGTAACATTACGATTAGAAACATAGCATCAGATAGCGACTCAATTGTTGTTTGGGCTATGGATAAAGAAGATTTTAGGGACGTGATTGTGTCAACTATTAATGAATGGTATATAGGATATCCCAAAGTATGATTGGATTATTAGGACTTCTTGCAGTTTTCTTATGCCCGATGATATTTGGTGGCATTACTTTTTATTATTCGCACAAGACTACACATCCTGTGACGATAGAGACTTGGGAGAAAGTGAAACGTTATGAGTAAGTGGCATGGAGGTAAGGGGTCTAAACAAAGACCTACTGACCAGGTGAAATACAACGACAACTGGGACAGAATATTTAGCGGGAAGAAAGACGAACATGGAAGTTCAACCAGTAGACTCAGCACTGACGGGCGAACTGATATCAAAGCAGGAGCAACTGTCAAGAGCAGAGCATGAGATAAAGAAGACCGTCAAGCGATCCCAGCAGTTGGTTGACGGCAGTCTAAAAATAACTACGACAGATTATTTTATGACAGTTTATAACGCCGCTGGGAAACAGAGTATCGTGTACTCTACAGGACAGTATGTAGATATCATGATATGACGAGGAGATAAAAATGGGAATGAAATTAGCGGGAGTTATGGCATTGATAAGCTTTGTTATGGCCGGTGCGTTTTATTGGTACTACAATGATACCCAAGAACGTATGGCAATACTGAATGAGAATAACGCAAAATTAGAAATTGCAGTGCAGACTAGTGAAGCGGCTGTAGAGTCTTTACAGGTGGATTTTCAAAGAGCCAATGAAGAACTCAATAAAGTAAATAGTGAATTTGCTAGTATACGTAGACAGAATCAAGTACTCAGTGACAAACTGGGAAGACATGATTTAGGTAACTTAGCAGAAAATAAACCAGGTCTAGTGGAAAGAGTTATCAATGGAGCATCTGATAAAGCAGGCAGATGTTTTGAACTACTATCTGGTGCTGAACTAACAGATAAAGAAATGGAGGCAGAAAATGGCAAGCAATTCAACAGCGAATGTCCTTGGCTTTTTGATCGTTACAACACTACTGATTAGTGGTTGTACAAGTATGCCTCAAAAAATTGAGGTATCAGCAAAACCGGTAGATAAGCCACAGCTTGTACTGCCGAGCGCAGATGAACTTAATCTAAGAGAAGTTAATTGGACTATAATCACAGAAGATAACTGGGAAGAAAAACTTGCTGAGTTAAAATCTAGTGGTAGATCAGTTGCGTTCTTTGCTATTACCGACAAGGGATATGAGAATTTAGGACTAAACTTTTCTGACTTACGTGCATATGTACAGCAACAAGATGCTATCATTGCCGCATATCAGGAATACTATGAAGCGTCTTCAGATGCTTTAGATGAGGCAAATAATCAAATTGAAAGTGCTAAAGATCAGGTAGAAGAACAACAGCCTGAAGACAACAGAACTCTTTGGGAGAAACTAAGAGGCAATTAAATTGAAAGAAGCTGATAGGGTAGAAGTTGATTATGTTGTTACCTATGAGCAAAGAAGTTTTTCAAAAGACATGCTACTAGTGTGTTCTATTGGACTAAACATTGGATTTTTATACGGGATAGTATTTTTACTGTGAGGCAAACTTATGTCAAGATGGTGGAAAATTTGGAAATACGCATTAGGTTCATTTAACGATGAGGACACCAAGCCCGTGGAAGATCAAATCACAATCATTCGAACATTAATACTGCTACTCAATGCAGTAACCTGTTGCTTCATCATAGCATCTAATGTAAAAAATTTATTTTAGTGCTTGACATACTCCTATGCTTAGTGTATGATTATACACAATTAGGAAAGGAAGCGTATGCGTGAAGGTTATTATGACTACATACTTAGACGGTACCGTGAAGAGGAGAATAAGATGAGTTTGAAAAAAGACTATGTTATTGTGGAAACTATATCAAGTTTCAGAATGCGATACGTGATGTCGATGGAAGAACTTCAGAAGTCAAATCCCGACATGCCTGTTCAAGAAGAGTGGGCATTAGACGCAGTGACTTGTGAAGAGGTAGAAGACTTTTCTCAGAAGTGGATTGGCGAACATATCATAGATCACCGTGTGATCAGTGAAGATGAAGTAATCGAAGCTTTTGATAGAGATAACGACTATCTTAAAGAATGGCCACGTGAACAAAAACTTGAACACATTCGATGCTCCCTTAACCATAATAAAAATAATGGAGACATCTATGATTAAAATATACGGCTCATCAAATTGTATTTGGTGTTTAAAAGCAAAGCAACTATGTGAGAGCATGAACCTAGAACACGACTATATCTTAGTCGATGACATTGGGTTCGATGAGTTCTCAAAGAAATTCCCTAATGTGAGAACTGTCCCGCAGATAATGTGGGGAGAAGAACACGTTGGTGGATACCAGGAGTTCGCTGTGAAAGTGAATGATTTTATAACTAAAGAAAGTGAGGAAAATGATAATGACTAGAAACGATATCTTGGAAAGCCTGAAAGCGGGTAAAGTTGATCTTGAGTTCATCAAGGCTGACGGTACTCTACGTAAAATGGTTGCTACATTAAGTGACGATTTTATTGTGTATGAAAATGCACCTACAAACTCAAAGAAGCAAAGCGATTTCGCCCTGCCTGTTTGGGACACTGAAGCCAATGGATGGCGCTCATTTAGATGGGACAGCCTTAAGTTGGTGAACGGAGTAGATATTCCTGCGGGAAGTTTACTCAATGCCGCCTAATCTGCTAAACGAAAATTGTTCGGGTTCGATCATCAATCTTATTCAGAGAGATGTCAACCCGACGGTTCTTCCGCAGATTAATTTCAACTCAGTTGAAGAAGAGTATATTAACATTCTAATACCTCATCTTTCACCTGATCAAGTTGATGCTAGTGACTTAGAAGGATATGATGCTATTGTATTCTTCAGTCACTGGCAACAACAGATGTACAACCTATTTCTTGATGTTCCCTATTCTAGCGGAATCGTAATGAAAAATGCCATTGATCTTATGCCTCTGGTTGAGAAACCCAGAAAAGGAGTAGGACTACTTTATGTTGGTGATATGGATAAAGGACTCGATATAGTCCTATCGGCATTCAAGAAACTGACTAAAAGAAAGTATACCGATGCACGATTAGTTGTCTGTGCCAGACCTATAGCTGGTAGAGACGGCGATACCATGATAAAGGAACTTACGTCTAACCCTAAAATCAAATGGTATAAAAGCGTAGATGAAGAACTCTTAAACGGACTTTATAATCAAAGCCATATATTTGTATATCCCACCAATTATCCAGAGGTATCTTATACACCTCTAATCAAAGCGATGTCATCTGGCTGTATGTGCATACATTCGTCTTATGGATCTTTACCTGAGACGGCACTTGATATGACTGCCATGTATGGTTATCACGAGGATAAAATGCAACACAGTATACATTTTACACGTGAACTTGACAATGCCCTCAACATATATAATCATAGTGGACTTAGACGATCAATGATGCGAACACTCATAGATCAAAAGAAACTAGTCGATAGCATATATGATTGGAAACAGCGATCCTACCAGTGGAACGAACTGCTAATAAATTTTGCAATCAAAAATAATGGTTGACAAATAAATCAGAGTGTGTTAATATACGTTATAACTTGATGGAGTAGCACATGGCTAAAGCTAAAACAAAGACAAGATTGCCTCGCAGAGGTAAGACCCAACGTTCTATCGAAGAGGGTCATATTGGATATGAGACTACTGAGTGGTCTGATGTCCCGGCTGATGTTTATCAGAAGAAAATTACAGAGACGATGCGGCACTACGGATACTTCTATGAGAAGAAATCCTTTCAGTCTTGGATGCTTGCTTGGATGAAAGAACACATGCCAGAAAGAGTTGAAGACTTCAAAGCCGCTGAAGCTTGGAGATGTACTTCAACGATGTCCAGCTTATGCAAGATGGAACTTAATGGTTGCGTTCTGCCCGAGTCAAGTAAACAGTTTCAAATGAAACACGTTGAAGAGTTACTAGAGACTGGTAAAATAAATCGTGAGGCAAACGTTAAGTTAGATGAAAATGATGAGCCAGTAAAGCCGGTAAAGCGTAAGACTCCTCAAGAACTACTCGCAGAAAAGACTGCTGAATTCGTAGGAGAGATCGAAGGGCGTGTTGATGAGTTTACGACAGGAGAACTCGACTCTAAGTGGTCTATCTATAATGAGATGAAGAAAGTCAACACTGCGGCTCAAACGGCTAGAGATACTATCAAGTTCTATGAGCCCGTCAAAGAAGAAATGCGTGAGTTGATCGAAGATAAGACTGAAGACCTCGTTGAGGGATATAGTCACATGACAGTTCGCCAGCAAAAAGCCTTTTACAAGTTTATCTCTGATATCATTACAGACTGTGAGAAGTATATTGTCAGCAAGAAAGCGACCCGCAAGCCTCGTGCCAAAAAGCCAACGCCTGCGAGTAAGCAAGTTGCGAAGGTGCTATACCTCAAAGAATCGTCTGAATATAAGATTGCGAGTGTGCCGCCCGAACAAATTGTTGGAGCGCAAGGCATTTACCTCTTCAATACGAAGACACGTGTTATGAAGTATCTTGTATCTGATCGAAGAGACGGCTTTATAGTGAAAGGCAGTACGATTCACGGCTATGATCTAGAAGCATCAATCAAAAAGATGCTGAGAAAGCCAGAGGCAATGATAGAGACTATTGGTAAGGCTACCAAAGCGAAAGCTTTTAAAGAGTTCAGAGCCTTAAAGACCAAAGAGTCCCAAACTGATGGACGTATCAATAGAGATACCGTCATCTTAAAGATAATCAAATGACGAATGTTATCGACTTTGCAAAATATAAAGATAAGAGATCGGATGAAATATCTGATCTCCAAGATAACGTAACCGAACTCAATAAAAAGATTGCTATGAGGTTTTCGATTGATGTTGCCCATGACGTAGTGTCGGCAATGTCAGAGTTGGGATTTGATGTCACTGAAAACTATGAAACTGTACTCGACATTATGGTATTGATAGAAACCATAAGAGCGTTGATACATAGATCGATAGGAGAAGACTATCATTTCCAAGCTGTATCAGAGAGAGTGTTTGCTGATTCAGAAATGGATTGCGAGACTGCTTTATTTGAATTCCTGGATGAGATGTCAGACGACCAGGATCCCGCTTAAAATTTACTTGACATACCTAATAGTTTGTGTTATATTAGTAATATCAATAATTCAAACTAGGAGAAAATTATGATACTGGTTGATCTAAACCAAGTTATGATTTCCAACATGATGATGCAGATGGGAAATCACCAGAATGCTCAGATTGATGAGAATATGCTTAGACATATGATCCTCAATTCTCTGAGATTTAATAGACAAAAGTTTCACCGAGAATTTGGTGAACTTATAATTTGTGCTGATGATAAGAATTACTGGAGACGGCAAGTATATGCGTACTACAAAGCAAATCGTAGGAAAGCACGTACCGAGTCAGAACTAGATTGGAATACAATCTTTCAGGCACTCAATAAGATTCGTGATGAACTAAAAGAGTTCTTCCCTTATAGAGTAATTCAAATTGAAACTGCTGAAGCGGATGATATCATTGGTACGATTGTTCATAAAGAGGGCGAACAACTAAACACTGGAAGTAATCCTATCTTGATTTTATCAGGAGACAAAGATTACATTCAGTTGCACAAGTACGCCAACGTGAAGCAATATGACCCGACACGTAAGCGTTGGATCTCAAACTCTAATCCAGAAAAGTATCTACACGAACACATTATCAAAGGAGATTCTGGTGATGGTGTGCCAAACATCTTATCTCCAGATAATACCTTTGTTATGAACATCAGACAACGCCCAATCACTAAGAAGAGATTGCTTGATTGGACTGATATAAATAATATGGATGATGAAGTAAAACGCAACTACTTGAGGAACAAGGCAGTGATTGATTTGGAAGAAGTTCCAGATAAAATCAAAGATCAAGTTCTAAAAGAATACTTGGCAGAAAATTCAAAAGATCGAAGCCAGTTGTTGAACTACTTCATTAAAAATAAACTAAGAAACTTAATGGAAAGCATATCGGAGTTTTAAATATGACTACACTATCATTAGCAGAAATTACTGCTGGAGTTTGCGAGTTGAAGGATACATCTGAACAAGTCGCATATTTACAAAAAAATAACAGTAAGGAGTTGCGAAACATCCTTATCTTAATGTATGACAATAAATGGAGTTTTTCAATTCCATCGTCTGCACCACCATATACGCCATCGGTTGTAAATGAATCGCATGGCATGTTATATCGTGAAGCAAGAAAATTAGCATACTTTGTCACTGAAATGAAAGAAGGAGAAAACCTTTCTCAAATTAAGAAAGAGTCCTTGTTCATTCAGATGCTTGAAACGGTAGACAAGGACGATGCAAAGCTACTTATTCAAATGCTAGAGAAGCGCCCATTTCCCGAGTTGACTGCTGATACAATCAACGAAGCTTTTGGCGAAATCATTAGCGATCCTGTGGATATGCCGCCTGCGAAAAAGAAGCGTGGACGCCCACCAAAGAAAAAAGTAGAAGAGTAATTCACCCATAAAGTCACCAGAGTACAAGTGAGACATCACCAATGGCTAAAGGTAAGAAGTTCCGTGAATGGATCGAAGAGGAGTCCTTAAAGGACGAAGACATGCGCTTTCGAAAGAAGGACTCCAAACGATACGACAAACGCAGAGCGAGTATTCAAAAGGCAAGACGCCAAAAGAATAAACAGAAAGAAAATTTTTTCAGTTAAATTTAAATAACCGCTTGACAATAGCATAAAAGTATGCTATATTAACTATAGAAATGAGGTTATAATATGAAAAAAGATGAAAAAATTATTTTAGTTGACTGTGATGGAGTTCTGGTCGACTGGCTACATAGTTTTGCTATGTGGATGGAACAACATGGATATAAGCAATTAGCTAGTCCAGATGAATGCTATGACATTCACACCACTTATGGAATTTCTAAAGAGAAGTCTAAAGAACTCGTTAAGTACTTCAATCAAAGTGCCACTATGTGTTGTCTACCTCCTCTAAGGGATTCTGTCAAATACGTTAAAAAGATCCATGAAGAACTTGGATACGTGTTTCATTGTATCACTAGTCTTAGTCTTGATAGACATGCGGGTCAATTAAGGAAATTAAATCTTGAAAATTTGTTTGGTAAAACTGCATTCGATAAGTTGGTGTGCTTAGACACTGGCGCTGATAAAGATGATGCACTGTTACCCTATCTAGATACTGGGTGTATGTGGGTTGAAGATAAGCCACAGAACGCAGAATTAGGTGCCAATATGGGTTTAAACGCTATACTGATGACCCATCCTTTCAGTAAAGACTACTCACATGAAGATGTAACTAAAGTAGACAACTGGAAAGAAATTTACGAAATGTTGGTCTGAGAGAGTGTTTGAAGTATAAATATTCATTAGATGGGTACACTATGAAGACAGCCATTGCTGTCTTTTCTTTTAATAATACTGGAGCATTTAATGCCTATATACACGTTTGAGAACACTGAAACGGGTGAGAATTTTGAGAAGATTATGAAGATGGATGAACGTGAAGTCTACCTCTCTACCAATCCCCATATCAGACAAACAATTACCAAAGCACCTGCTCTTGGTGATCCACATCGTATGGGAGTAATCAAGACTCCTGATAGTTTTAACTCACTAATGAAGAACATTCATAAAAACAATCCGGGGTCTAAAATTCAAACTAGATAACCATAAGGATGTTTCATGCCTGCACAACAACAGCAACGATTAACAAAAAGGCAAAGAAGAGTACTCAGACAACAAGGAATATTAGACCAAGATAACAATTTTTCAACAGGATTTACAGTCAGTAGTGACATTCAACCTATGACAGACAATCAAGGTCTGGCATTCAATTCTTGGGATGAAGGAGCAAATTTAATGCTTCATGGTATCGCAGGGACAGGTAAAACGTTTTTAGCACTATACTTCTCATTGACAGAAGTTATGGCAAAAAACACACACTACAAAAAAGTCTTCATTATACGATCGGTTGTACCGACTAGAGATATAGGCTTCTTGCCTGGTTCTCAGAAAGACAAGATGAAAGTATACGAAGCTCCATATTACGATATTGCATCAAAGCTATTTAAGCGAGGCGATGCCTATGAGATCCTTAAGCAAAGAAATAACGTTGAATTCATATCAACATCATTCTTACGAGGCTCTACCTTTGACGATTGTATTCTTGTAGTCGATGAAGTTCAAAATATGAGTGATCAAGAGTTGCATACAGTTATGACACGTGTTGGTGAAAATTGCAGAATTATTTTCTGTGGTGACGTAAAACAGGACGACCTTACTAGTGAACGCAAGAAAGAAATGTCAGGACTTAGATCCTTTATGGGAGTGATCAAAAAGATGAAAGAATTCGACTTCGTTGAATTTGAAGCATCCGACATTGTTCGAAGTAAACTTGTTAAGTCGTATATCATAGAACGAGATAGACAAGGACTATAAATACTGTTATGGAAAACTATAAACAAAAACTTAAAGAAATGACCGAACTCAATGCTGATGGCAATGAGAATCGAGGACGTGAGGGAGAAGAACTCATAGTTGAAGTTCGACCCGAATGCGTTGGAGAGTTAGGTCAGATGGGATGGGACTTTGGGGAAGATCAAGACTTCCCCAGTACCCGTGATCGTAAGTTAGAACGCAAACATATGTTGAGAGGGTAACATGTCAGTAGAACAACCACGTATTAGGATTTTTCAATTAGCGAACGGAAAGCGTGTTGCACATCAATTTGTGCAATCTCAAGTCGATCAATTTTTATCGGATAATGCTGGATCAACTTTAGTTCGATAATATAGTGGAAAGATGCGATGAGTGAAAAGTACTACACTGTAGGAACGCATACTGCTGAACAATGGTCTGAACTTCACTCAGAACTTATTGCAGACGGAAACGTATATCAAAGTGTGCCTTCTAGACGGGTCACGATAGTCGATGATAAGTTGCATAGTCCAACTAGAGGAAGTTACTTACTTACTCAACAGGAAGCGAACGAATTAAAGGCCGATGAACGAGTAAAGTTTATCAACCTGAGTCCAGAAAAATATCCAGATATATTTGAAATTGATCCAGATGAACTTAAGTGTGTTACGAATAATACACTGACAGACAGATGGTCTAATGCTTATAACAACTACCAGTATTGGAGTACTTCTTCTTCGAACTTTAATACCAATGAGCCCACGATCAACCGTACTAGTGCATTGTATAGAATGCAGACCAAGCAAAACCCTTGGAAGACTACCACTACAGACGAGAACGATGCGATCAGTGCTAAAGTACAGCAAGTCGGTGCGGGCGAGAATGTCGATATCATTTGCGCCGATGAGGGAACTTGGATTGCACATCCAGAATTCATCAACAGCGGAGTTACCGGTTCAGTAGATCCTACAGACTACGTTGGTGGTAACGTATTACCCGGTAACGGATACTGTGACGTACTTGATCTAGTATTAGATGCCCCTTATTATATTGATCCAGATTGGTTTAACGCAGATGCCTCTAATAGACTAACGACACGATGGGATGGAACTACTGTTCCCATCGAAAGTGTTGCTATAACTTGGTGGAGAAATAGTAGTCAGAGAAGCACTGAGTTTGCGGCGTTTGGCAATATACCAGTAAGAACAACTTATGCTAGAGATCTGGTTCACGGATCAAACACAGTCACTCCATGGATTAGAGATATTTCTGTTACGCCAGGAATTCCAGTCCCAGTAAGAAATGCTGATCACGGAACACAATGTGCCAGTCTTATCTATGGTCGCACTCATGGATGGGCATACAATGCAAACAAGTGGCATTTAAATTTATATGGAGCTTTTAGTGTAGGCTCTTTTGAAATAGGGTTTGATGTTCAAAAGGTGTTTCACCAATATAAACCAACAAATCCTCTATATAACACAAAAGACCCGACAATGAGTTCTAATAGTTGGGGACTTAGGGCAGAAAAAGAAGGTAGTCATTATTACTTTAGAAGTAATACTCCAGTCGCATATGATTCTTCAACTGTTCCCGAATTCATCAGCTGGTTGGGTGTAACGGGTGATGGTGGTCGATGGAAAAGCGAGTTATACGATAACTCTATGACAGTTGCCGGAGATGAACTTATCGAATCCGGAGTTATCTTTATTGCCGCCGCTGGCAACTCCAACCAACAGCAGGTTAATCCAGATCATCCTAATTACGATAATAGAATCAGCAATAACTCTACTAACACATTTTATCAAGACCAATTTGAAGAGTTGGGTGGATACGAATCAACGGGATCGACTAATCGAAGAGGGTTTCCTCAACACATAGGTAAGACAGAGAGCCAAACTTCTCAAGGAAATACCACAGCTAAATTTCCTGCTATTCTTATTGGAGCACTAGATGATAATATGGTGCAAAATTACGACCAAGACCAAAAAGTAAATTACAGTGATTGCGGAAATGCCATTGATTTATTTGCTCCTGGTGATGGAGTATTGGCAGCCGGAAGACCCACATATCAGAATCAGATTTTCAATGGTCAACTTTTATATAATAGGCTGGGATATACGAGAGTAGATAACACATACAGCGGATTAAGTGCTGTAGAAAGATATGATTATTATGGTCCAGCGGCAGCGAATAGAACAATTGGTGAAGACGGGCAAGCAATGCTCGGAGAAACTGAATTCAATAAAACTTTTAGTACAGCTACAGATATTAGATTTAGTGGTACGAGTGCGGCTTGTCCTATCGCTTGTGGATTTTTGGCACTCGTAATGCAGTATAACAGAGGTTGGGACTATGAAGATTTGCGTAGCTGGATTCAAAATAATGTACAAACTCAGCCGACTGCCGATATGTATGAGGGCACCGAGTTAACGACCGCTAACGCAAACTGGTCAGGCGATTACAACGCACTGCAAGGAGCTGAAAGACGCATATTGTATCAAGCGACTATTCCCGTCAGTACAGCATTTCCTACTAGTGCGCCAGCAGACGTGGTTGGACCAGTAATTACTATTGTCGGAGACAATCCAGCCACTGTGGAATTAGGCGCAACATATACCGATGCGGGAGCAACAGCACTTGATGCAGTTGACGGCAGTGTATCAGTAACTTCCTCTGGAACTGTTGATACGTCAACAGTCGGTGCGTACACTATTACATATACCGCAACAGATGCCGCAGGTAACACGACAACTTCAACTAGAACAGTCAACGTTGTTGATACCACTGCACCGATAATCGATTCAAGTAATATCGTTTCTTCAGTTAACGAAGGCATCACTTCATTAGGAACTGTTAGTGCAAACGAAACAGTTACTTGGTCCATTTCAGGATCTGGAGTATCAATCAGCACCTCAGGAGTTGTCACATTAGATAGTCCAGCAGATTATGAAACTGCAACGTCCCATAGCTTTGTAATTACCGCAACAGATGGTGCAGGAAATGCATCAAGCACATCATCGATCTCTGTATCAGTGGTTGATTCAGATGATGACGGCAGTGGAGATACTTATGATGGTCCACTTGTTATAAATGTGATATTAGGAACAACAGTTAGTACCGCAACTGAAGAAGCTGGAGATGCATTCTTCGGTGGAAATACACAATCTGGTGAAGTTATAAACAGATTGCCTCCAGTTTATGCCAATGACGGATACTCTGTATCTATCAGCTTTGAGGCACTAGGAGCTGCCAGCGAAACTTGGACAGTCGATAGCATTACAGCTACAGCGAATACATCTTTTAATTATAGTATTTCTTCGCCTCAAGCAACTATAACTCAGCAAAATGATCCTTACTCTACAGATTGGACATGCTTGATGGAAGATTACTCTACGCAGATTTTTCCATCTGAGATAGATGCCGCAGCCGCAAGCGATCCAGCTTTACTCGAACTTATATCTTTGACGATACCAGATCCAGTCGTAAACGAAGAAACTCATAGTTTTACTATTAATGTGTCTGAATCTGGTGGTGCTAGTGAAAGCAGATCAATTGATATTGACCAGGCGAAGCACTTTGACGCAACAAGTTTTATAAGTAAAGTACAATCGATTACATAGGAGAAACTTAATGCCAATGGCAGCCAGAAATTTAGACCCAATTTTAACAGGACATCCATGCGATGCTTCGTCTACTATTGTTGCGACTTTAGCAACTGGTAAGGTTATCATTCAAGGTCAGCCTGCGGCAGTTACTGGCGATGCTATCGCTCCTCATACAATTCTATCTGGTTCTAGTTGCGTACCTCACCCCGCAGTTACTGGAGTTGGATCAACTAAAGTCCGACTTGGACCAGCATTACTACCTGCGAATAGAGTGGGAGATCCTGCTGATTTGGGAGTAATCATAGGCGGATCATCAAAAGTTATCATAGGAGGATAAAGTGTCTGATCAAAATGCTGAATTAATATACCAGCAGATAATACAAGAGCAACAAGGAGAACCAAAAGTTAAAGATGATCGGCAAAAAGCCGAAGATCACTTTGTTAACTTTTTGGGATACAATAGAGCAGACGCTAAAACACTCGCAAGCAGATTTATTGATAAGTATGAAAAAGGCTCTTAGTCTATGCTTTATACTATTACTGGGGTTTTCATCTAACTCTCAGGCGGAATTTAGACATTTTAATGAGTGGACCAAAAAAGAAAAGGGTGTGTTTCTTGCTTACACCACTGTCGCTTGGATAGATCATAGGCAGACACAATGGGCACTAGATCATCCGTGTGAGTGCTATAGAGAAAGCAACACGCTCATATACGGATCAGACCCAAGCAGAGATAAATCTTTAATTATTAATGCCATAGCACTATCAGCAGTCTACTGGGCAGTCGGAACTTTTGAACCAGATACCTCTGTTCCCGTTTTAGGAACTGCGGCATTAGTCAGATTTGGTGTGGTTATCAGCAATGATAACATCGGTGCCAGCTGGCAAGTTGCATTTTAATTAAAAAAGACTTGACATTTGGATCTACCTGTAGTAGAATGGTAGTTCAATAGAGAGGTATTTTATGTTTACACACGTTGATCATGGTCACGTCTTCGAAGAGCTATCTGCGGAGCTTACAGATATAGGTAGATTGTACACCACTCCAAGTGGTATGGTTCTCCCGTCTGTGACTACTGTTCTAGGTGTACAAGACAAATCTGGTCTTGACGCTTGGAGAAAAAGAGTAGGTGACGCAGAAGCGAACAGAGTCATGAACCAAGCCGCTGTGCGAGGTACTGCTGTTCACCAACTTGCTGAAGACTATGTGAATAATAAAGAAGATTGGAAAGCTGGCGCAATGCCCGCTAATCTGTTCACTTTTAATACCATCAAGCCACTTCTCGATGAAAGACTAGATAATGTCTGGATTCAAGAAGCGCCTTTGTACAGTGAACGGCTCTCTGTTGCTGGTCGTGTAGACTGCATTGCTGAATGGGATGGTCAATTGTCGATTATCGACTACAAGACATCTCGGCGTCCAAAAAAGGTCGAGTATGTCGAAGGATACTTCATTCAGGAATCAGTCTATGCGGCTATGTTCTTTGAGAGAACTGGCGTACCGATCAAGCAGATCGTGACAGTCATTGCAGTGGACGATAACGACCCACAAGTGTTCATTGAAAAGCCAATGAACCATCTACATAAGTTTATCGAACTTAGAAAAAAATACAAATCCATACATAATATTTAAAAAAGTGGTTGACATTCTGGCTTAACCTGTTATCATATAATTCTAGCTTGTTTAGAGGTATAATATGACGATAGCAATGAAAGAAAAATTCTTCGCAGAGGGAAACGTTCTTCCTCAGTGTGTGAATCCAGGCTGTACACGTAACGTACAGGTACGTGCGTGGGCTAACTGGTCGTTCAAGACCGAGTGCGGTACTTGCTACAAGGCACGTGTTACCGGCAAATTCGGTAAAGCAATGGAAGGCATCACTATTCACAAGAAGCAATATTGCGAGAACGTTGATGGTCATCTTGGATGGAAATGTCCTGTTGATCAAAAAGCGTGGCGTAAATTAGATATGCTGAATGCGCTAGACCTAGAGCATTATGACGGTAACCACGACAACAACGATCCAGATAACGTTAAGACGATCTGCAAGTTGTGTCACGGTAAGAAGTCTATGATCTTCAACGACTTCAGCAATCAGAAATCATCAGCCAGATTCTTCAGTGGGAGATAATATGATTAGTGTATTAAAAGAAACGACTGACTGGGATATGCCTAAGGGCGAGTATCATGTCGATCAGAATGGTCATCTAGTGGCGTATCAAGCACCAGAAGCAGAATTGAAAGTATTCAGTAAGCCAATGAAGCTGTTTTCTAAGTCCAGAAGAAAGTTCAAAAAAGTTAGAGAATATGCAAATTAATGGTTGACATTGCCAAAGAACCTGCTATTATATAATAGTAAATGGAGATAATTATGGATCAAAAAACAATACAAAAAATAATCGATCTTTGGCAAGAGTACCAAGCAATCATGGCAAATGCATGGCCTGGTGATGAATACGAAATTTTAGCTAAGATCGAGGAACTCGGTGGGCTACATATGGAGGACTATGCGAATGGCTGATGCAGTTGAAATGCTTGAAGTGTTGAAAGAAGACTATCTTGGAATGCAATACAAGGTAGAGTTTGACAAGTACATGCTGTCTGGCATTGCTGAGGGTCTTACGCTGACCGAAACGATGCGTTTTGTAGATTGGGAAGATGCTTGTGATTGGGCAGGCAAAGTAACCATGAATACCAAGTGTAACTATGTTGTGCTTGAGATGCGTGGTCCAAATGGTGAAAAGGAGAACTTTTAATGAAACTCGTAATCCAAACTCAACACCGTGAAAATTATGGCGCCCATGATTGGGACGGGAAGGGCGAATGTCCTCAGTACTGGAAGTTCAAGGGTGGCGAGACCTATGTGTTTCCCAACGTTAATCCTAACGATGTGGCTCGCATCCGTGAGTCTGGTATTCCAACTCTGACTAGTCTCATTGAGACTAAGGACGAAGGTTGGGAAGAGTATATTCTCGACTGGTCGTTTGAGGACGATGACGCAGTTGTATGTGAGGAGTGGGAGTCTCCTTGGGTTCTGGAATACTCAGAGGGCAACTGGGTTGCAAAGCGCCACACTGAGCGTGATGAGTATTGGAAGATCGATGTGATGGCAAAGTATGAGTCTTATACTCTAGCTCCCAATGGCGAGAGGGTTAACTACTCGCAAAAGTTTAAAATGTCTACGGGCAAGATGTTGACCTATGGCGAATACTGCGCCTCTTTGAAAGAGGTGGCATAATGTTTGATTGGCAAATTATTCAAGACGAAGAGCGGCGTGTACATCCTCACACTGCTCAAGGTGAACAATCTGTTATGGTTCAGTCCGACATGAAGGCATGGGGACTCAAAACGGGCATGTGGCCTGCTGATCATTACAGCCGTATTATCGATGGACATGCAGAAGCACGTGGTTGGAAACAGCCTGGATTAACTGGCATGGAGATAGTGGGATGAGATGGATAGGCTGGATATTTTCCACAATAGCGTTTCTCTTTAACGCAGTGATGTATCTGGTCGTTATGTTTTTACTGCTTGGCGTAATTTTAGCGTTGACAGGACTGGTTTAATGTTGTATAATGGAGAGATATAAAAATGTGGATAGCAAAACCGAATCTGAATAATAATATCGGTATCAAAGAATTCGATACTGCAAAAGAAGGTGCAGAGTACCTTGAAGAGTACACTGGTATCGAAATGGCTTACGACCGCAATCGTAAGACTAAGGAGATCACCTATGACTGGGAGATCATTGGCAAACTTTGGGAAGTGAAAGGAGAATTATGTACTATTTGAAATTTACCAAAGCAAATGGCTGGACGTCACTTTACGAGATGTTCACTAAAGAACAAGTAAACTGGCTAAAAACAGCCCTAGTAGGCGAAGGCATTGATGAAGACCAAATCGAAATTGGTGAAATGGCCTCATGAATATCTTCGTGCTAGAAGATTGTCCCGTGAAAGCGGCAGAAGTACAATGTGACAAACACGTTGTTAAGATGGTCGTGGAGAGTGGTCAAATGCTCTCCACGGCTCATCGTATGCTTGACGGTGATCTTGAAGTGTACATAAATGCAAAAGGTCGAAAGGCTAGACGTTACAATCTAAATGATTGGCGCCAGCAAGTACTATATAAAGCAGTACACTATCATCATCCTTGTACCGTCTGGACTATGGAATCTAGCGAGAACTACAATTGGCATTGGAAGCATCTAGAGGCTTTATGTGCAGAGTATCGATTCAGATACGGAAAGGTACATAAGACTGAAGAGACGATTTTACATGCACTTAAATCTTTGCCTAAGAATATTCCTATTGGTAAGATGACGAACTTTAAACTTGCTATGGGAAGCAATCCAGAATGTATGGATGAAAATGATATTGTGGGGTCATACAGATCCTTCTATCACACGAAACAATCACGTTTCAAAATGAGATGGACGGGTAGACCTGTCCCAAATTGGTTTACTTATCAGGAGAATGCGAAATGAAATATTATAGACTGGAACCGACTTACAAAAAGTCGCTCGTTGAATTTTATACCTTTACTCGACCTCTGAGTGATCTTAAGGAAGATCATGGTCTTCATGAAGACGCAAAGGCATACTTAGTTAAAGAGATTGGTTGGCGATGGGGAGACTTCACTGTCGAGGTGCCCGAAACTGACGAAGAAATTGCTGAGTGGTTAGAGTTCAAGGACGAAGGTCAATATGAAACATTCTATGATCTTGCAGTTGATTATGGTCTCACCGAAACAGATGAAGAGACTGGAGAAGAAGTCTTGCCATCAGATCGAAGCGTAGTCGAATTGATTGAAGGAATGCTATTGCCTGATCTGGATGATGATTACATTATGATCAGCGAGGATTATCCTGATGCTCAAATGAATTCTACTTGGGATGGATGTTGGGAAGACTGGAGTATCAGAACTGGTTGGACAGAAGACGCACCGGTGTTAGATGATGTCGATGAACTAATCGAAGAGGTCGATGAAGCATACGCCGAAGAATACGAAGACGGTGTAGAGGCACTTGGTTGGACATTCCAAACTTGTGAATACGAAATGCACTGTAAGCCCATGATCACTCCTATTGATGAAAATGGTGAAGAGATCGGTGAACCAATGATGTCAGAGGAATAATCATGGAATGGGTATTAGTATACATCACTCTCACTTTTCATGGTCATCCAATAGTAGAGGAACTCGGTCGATACG